>Ga0207755_100027_pt1 | contig 180151 bp, 184 predicted proteins | sample A23P2SouthBayCA_FD_187734 | JGI IMG/M metagenome (GOLD analysis project Ga0207755, IMG submission 187734) | Aerobic enrichment media microbial communities from Bioluminiscent Bay, La Parguera, Puerto Rico - A23 P2 (SPAdes) | ecosystem: Environmental > Aquatic > Marine > Unclassified ...
TCGCGGAGGGCGCGGGCGAACGGGTCGGACACGGTCGGACAGAACGTGGTGGCGCAGCAAAATAGTGGCTCTCGTCGGCGCGGAAGGCGCGGGCGCCGCCGATACTGTGGATCCTCGTCGGCGCGGAACGCTTACACCGGTCCGGGCCAACGGTCCGCCGTGGACCGCATCCACGTCAGCACGGTCGTCTGCCTCCCGCCCGAAGAGGTGTACGACTTCCTCGTCGACTTCCCGCGGTACGCCCGTTACTCGGAGTATCTGACCGAGGTGACTGCGGAGGGGGACGGCTCGCCGGGGACCCGTTACCGTCTGCGCTTCGCGTGGTGGAAACTTTCCTACACCGCTCACACCGAAGTGACGGACGTGGAGCCGCCGACGCGGCTCGACTGGCGGGTGAGCCGGGATCTCGACGCCCGGGGCGGCTGGCGGGTCGAATCGCTCGACTCGGTGCCGGCGGCGCTCCCCGCCGACACGGACACCGCCAGTCGCGTCCACCTCGAAGTCGCGTTCGACGCCGATTCGATCGGTGCGGGAACCCTCGATCTGCCGCGGTTCGTCTCGCTCGGCTGGGTGGTCGACAAGGTGAAACCGATTCTGGTCGAGGAGGCCGAGCGGGTGGTCGAGCGCATCGTCGCGGACCTCGAAGGTCGTCGGCGGGAGGTGGACCTCGTCGTCCACGAGGTGCCCGGCGGACTGTCTGGCGTTCGGTGATCGTGATCGCTGTAAGTCATAGGGATTATCGGAAGTCCTCAGAGATGCTCGCCGGACCGTCACGGCGAGCATCTCTGGACAGTTACGATACTGCCTATCAGTACCGGTGGTTCGCCAAGACAGGTCGGCGAACCACCGGTACACAGTTACAGTAATCACTATGAGTCTTGGAGGAGCGTGACGGCACGACGCTCCGACCGGTCCTGAGCGTCGCCGCGTCGACCACCTCGACATGCCGTGAAACGAAATCGTGAAACCACGGGCGAACCGAGTGCGATGTATGACCGGGAGCGATCCGGCGTGCGGGTGATCATCGTCGGCGCGGGACAGGTCGGTTCGAGCATCGCGGCCGACCTCGCCGGCACCCACGACATCGTCGTGGTGGATCGAGACGGCGACCGGGTCGAGGACTTGACCTACTCGCTCGACGTACTGACCGTTCGGGGCGACGGTACGTCGCTGTCGACGCTCGAAGAGGCGGGCATCGACGAGGCCGACATGGTCATCGCCAGCACCGACGACGACGAGACGAACATCGTCATCTGTTCGACCACCCGCGCGGTGAGCGACGCGTTCACCGTCGCCCGCGTGAAGAACACGGAGTATCTCCGGACGTGGGAGCGCTCCGAACGGGCGTTCGGCATCGATTTCATCGTGTGTACGAACCTGCTGGCCGCCGAATCGATCGTTCGCGTGGTCGGCATTCCGGCAGCCCGCGACGTGGACTCCTTCGCGAACGGACGGGTCCAGATGGCGGAGTTCGAGATTCCGACCGGCAGTCCGGTGACGGATCAAACTGTCGCGGAGGCCGACCGATTCGAACAGCTCACCTTCGCCGCCATCCTCCGGGACGACGAACTCGAAATCGCGCGCGGGGATTCGGTTCTCCACGAACACGACCGGGTGGTCGTGATCGGCGACCCGCAGGCGGTTCGAGGGTTCGCGACCACTATCGCGCCGGAGGAACCGCCGGGGACGGCGGAGGAGGTGGTAATCATCGGTGGGAGCGAAATCGGCTACCACGTCGCCCGGCTGCTCGGCGACCGGGGCTTCACACCGCGGCTGATCGAGCAGGACACGGAGCGTGCTCGGCAGCTCGCCGAGGACCTCCCCAACGCCGTCGTCATGGAGAACGACGCCACCGATATCGACTTCCTGGAGCGCGAGCACGTCGGTGACGCCGACTTCGTCGTTGCGGCGCTGGATTCGGACGAGAAGAACCTGCTCGTCTCGCTTTTGGCGCGGCGTCTCGGCGTCGACCGGACGGTGGCCATCATCGACGCCTCCGAGTACGTCGAACTGTTCGAGGCCGTGGGCGTCGACGTGGGCGTCAACCCGCGGGAGGTGGTGGCCGAGGAGATCACGCGGTTCACTCGCGAGGGCGGCGCGGAGAACGTCGCCATCATCGAGAGCGACCGCGCCGAGGTGCTGGAAGTCGAAGTGGACGCGGAGAGCATCCTCGTGAACCGCCCGATCCACGAGTCGGTGGCCGACCTGCCGACTGGCGTCGTCATCGGGGCGATCACTCGGGGCGACGAGTTCATCACACCCCGCGGCGACACCGTGATCGAACCCGACGACCACGTCGTCGTCTTCCTCGACGCGAGCGTGGTCGACGAGGTGTCGCCGGCGCTGTAAGCGGCCGGGACGAGACTCGGTATCAGCAGTTTAAAGCCCCTCCGTGGATCACCGGACGACGAAGCACCCGATGGCTATTCGTGTCGACTACCGTGCGAGTTTGAGTCTCGTCGGGAGCGTGCTCAAGTATCTGGCCGTCCCGCTGGCACTGCCGCTGGTTGTCGCCGTCGTGTACGGCGAGTCGGTCGCGCCGTTTCTCGTCACTATCCTGGTGACCGTCGCAGTGGGTGGGGGACTCGAACGCCTGCGCCCCGATCCGGACATCGGCGCTCGCGAGGGATTCCTCATGGTCGGGGCGACGTGGCTCGCGGTGTCGTTGATCGGCGCACTCCCGTATCTGATCGAGGCGTACGGCCTGCCGGGAATCGTCCCAGCGACGGCCCCGGAGTCGACGCTCCGACACCCCTCGAACGCGCTGTTCGAGAGCATGAGCGGGTTCACGACCACGGGCGCGACCGTCCTCGGGCGGATCTCCCTCGACGCACACGGCCACGGGATCATGCTCTGGCGACAGCTCTCCCAGTGGCTCGGGGGGATGGGGATCGTCGTTCTTGCGGTGGCGATCCTGCCGGAACTCTCCGTGGGCGGGGCGCAGTTGATGGACGCGGAGGCGCCCGGCCCGGGGATCGAGAAGCTCACACCACGAATCGCGGAGACGGCGCGGGCGCTCTGGGGGGCGTATCTCGGCTTCACCGTGCTGGAGATCGTCCTGCTCTACGGTCTGCATCTCGGCGGCATGGCGCCCGCGATGGACGTGTACAACGCCGTTTCGCACGGACTGACGACGATGCCGACCGGTGGCTTCTCACCCGAAGCCCGCAGTATCGAGGCCTTCTCGGCGGCCGTCCAGTGGATCATCATCCCCTTCATGATCGCGGCGGGGACCAACTTCGCGCTGTTCTGGCACGCGCTCACGGGCGATCCGAAGCGACTGCCTGGCGACTCGGAGTTTCGCTTCTACGTCGGAGCGATGGCGGTCCTCTCGGCGCTGGTCGCGCTCTTCCTGTTCGTGGGCAACGGTGTCGCGGCGTTTGCCCCACCGAACACGACGTACGACGCGAGCTATCTCGCCGGCGTTCGGGCGACGCTGATCGGCAACGCCGAACCGGCGCTTCGACACGCGATCTTCCAGACCGTCTCGCTCGTGACGACGACGGGCTACGCCAGTATTGACTTCAACGCGTGGGGGGCGTCGGCGCAGTATCTCCTCCTCTTTGGCATGTTCGTCGGTGGATCGGCCGGGTCGACCGGCGGTGGGATCAAGGTCGTTCGGTGGTACGTGATCCTGAAGTCGATCCGTCGAGAGCTGTTCACCACGGCCCATCCCGAGGCGGTACGGCCGGTCCGGCTCGCCGGCCGGACCGTCGACGAACGCGCTATCCGCGGCATCTACACGTTCACCGTTCTCTATCTGGTTCTGTTCTTCGTCGCGACGGGCCTGGTCTTTCTGGACGCCGGCCGCGTCGGCCTCTCGCTGTCGGTACTCGAAGCGATGAGCGCCGTCGCTGCGACGCTCGGCAACGTCGGCCCCGGATTCGGTCTCGTCGGTCCGATGGGGAGCTATCTCGACTTCTCGGCCGCATCGAAGCTGTTCATGGTCGCGCTGATGTGGCTCGGCCGCCTGGAAATTCTGCCGGTGCTCGTCTGCCTGACGCCGGAGTACTGGCGGCAGTGAGAATCAGCTCTGAAAATTAGGTGCGCGATTTTATATATCGGATCGCAGTACCGACGAACGCGACGACTGGTCGTAACGGCGGTCACGCCGTTGCCGGACGGGCCGGCAACTCGGGGGACGCCGTTCCCCGCCGTCGGCGACGAACCTGTCGTGAACTGGGGGCGAAGGGTGGGGAGGAGCGTACCCGTCTGTGAAGACGTGATACGCCTGGGGTGCCGTACTGTGAGTGACACACCCACACCCGCCGCTCCAGATTTTATTTCCATCAATGTAGGAACAATATAAACTGATTTTACCGATCCCTCGATCGGTTCACCCGCATGGTCGATTTGACTCGACGAAGTTTGATGGCAACGTCAACAGCTGCTGCTCTCGGCGCCAGCGTGGCCGGTTCGGGCGTGGTGAGCGCTGACGTTGAGGAATCGGATACGTCCGGCGCACCGAGCGTCAAAGGCGAACTCAAGCGGCTCTCGACGACGGCGTTCGGGGCCGAAGTGACTGGGCCGTTCGTCTTCGAGGACGGCTCTCTCCTGTACAGCCTCCAGCATCCGGAAGGGAGCAATCCGGAGCCGTTCGGGCGCGCAGCGGTCGGCTACTTCAGCGGCTTCACCTTCGAGTTCGACGGCAACAACGACGACTTCGACGAGGTGGGGATTCCGGACACCGAGAAGAAACAGCGTCGCGTTCGCTCCAACGTGGGCGACTACGAGATCCTGATCCAGGGGCGCGAGCCCATCCAGGGCGGCGACGAGCGACTGGGCGTCCCCCAGACGCCCGATGGAACCGATCTTACCGAATTCGCCGGCTCCAGCGGGGGCTACGGCGGGAACCCCGACTGCAATCAGTTCGTCGCGACGAACGAGGACGGCACCGAGGGGTTCCTCTTTACGAACTGGGAGAACTATCCCGGCGCGATCTCCCGCGTCCCGCTCAGTCAGGACGAGAACGGCGAGTGGAGCGCCGATGCCGGCGAGGCGCTGAACGTCGTCAACACGGACGCCTTCCGTGATATCGGCGGTACGTGGGTCAACTGCTACGGCGACCTGAGTCCGTGGGGGACGATGATCTCCGCCGAGGAGAACTACAGCCATCCGCGCGTCTCGTACGGCTACACGGTCGGCGACATCGTCGAATCCGGTACCGGCGTCGGCAAGATCGGCGGCTGTCAGTTCTGGAACCGGCCGAACGCGACGGAGATCGGTCCCGCCCTCGAATCGTACGTCGAGGACGGCGACATCGCCGAGAGCTTCACTATCCAAGGCTACTGGTCGCAGGGCGGCATCGAGAAGGCGGCCTACTACCTCGGCGCCGAACCGATCGATCAGAACAGCAACCGCACCAGCAACAACACGGACCCGATCACGGACGTCTTCCCGAACCCCTACCGCTACGGCTACTTCGTAGATATCCGCGACCCCGCGGGCGATCCGCCGACCCCGATCAAATACTGGGTGATGGGTCGGGCTGCCTGGGAGGCGCCCGACATTCAGGGCGACCGCAAGACGGTCTACGGCTGTTCCGACGGCGACAACAAGGGTATCTACAAATTCGTCGCCGACGAGCCGATCGACAGCTACGAGAGCACGGACGCCATCGCGGGCACGCTCTACGCGCCGAAGATTTCGACCGACGCCGACGGGCGGGCGTCTCCGGCCGAGACCACTCTCCACGTCGAGTGGCTGGAGCTCGGTCACGCCACCAACGGCGAAGTCGAGTCCTGGATCGCCGAGTACGACGACGTGACACAGGGCGACTACCTCAGCGCCCACGCCGACTGGGAAGACGGTGACGACGTAACCGACGAGGTTCTCAAGCAGGCCGACCTCGAAGTCATCGAGAACGGCAATCGGAACTACATCACGAACGAGGAGATCGTCGAGTGGGCTCGTCAGTACGAGGCGAACGGCCCCGATGGCGTCGACGAGGACCTCCGCAAGGTGCCCTTCCTAGAGACCCGCGCAGCCGCCAAGGAGATCGGTGCCTCCATCGAGTTCAACAAGGCCGAAGGTGTCGATAGCGTCGACGACTCCGAGCCCGGCGACTTCGTCTACTTCGGTATCTCCGAGTTCAACGACGCCCTCGCGGACGACGAAGGCGACATCCAGCTCGACCGCGTCGACGGCGGCGTCGTCTACCGCGCCGAACTCGAACCCAGCTACAACGTCTCGACGCTCGAACCGGTCATCACCGGTCCCGACTTCACCGATGGCCCGCAGGACGCCGACGACGCGCTCCGCAACATCGACAACGTCTACACGATGCGCGACGGCCGCGTCCTCTGCTGTGAGGACGGCTTCGGCGGTCCCGCCCGCTCCTACCCCAACGACGGCCTCTACGTCTTCCAGCCGAACGTCCAGATCGACGTGGATTCGATGGCCGTCGGCTACGGTCAGACGGGAACCGCGATGCTCACGGCCTCCTCGCTCCCGACCGGGTTCTCCGGCGCCGAGGTCACCGTTTCGGTCTCGAACCCCGAGGTCGCCAGCATCACCGGTGTCGAGTTCGCCGATGACCTCGGCCTCACGGAGAGCAGTATCGGCGACGACGGCTCGTCGGTGACGATTCGGGTCGCAGACACGGACCGTAACGTCGATGCCGGCGGCCGACACGTCCCGCTCGCCACCCTCACCGTCCGCGGTGACAGTACCGGCACGACCGACCTACAGGTCGACGTGAGCCAGATGGACAACGAGGAGGGGAATGCGATCGGTGCGAACGCGCGCTCCGGCGTGCTCGTCACCGGCCCGCCGACAGTCACGGGCGGCAGCGCGCCGACCGACCCCGACGGCGACGGGCTCTACGAGGACCTCAACGGCAACGGGCGCCTCGACTACGAGGACATCGAGATCCTGTTCAGCAACTTCGACGCCGACAGCGTGACGATGAACAAGTCGGCGTACGACTTCAACGAGAACGGCCAGCTCGACTTCGACGACATCGTCGACCTCTATCAGGAGGTCAACTAACGGCGTTCGGTCGGCCTCCCGGCCGATCTCGCCCGCACCCCACCACCCGTTTATCAGCATACGAGACCCATGATTCACGACACACGTTCGATTTCGATACTCGCCGACGCCCGCCGTCGCGGCACGGCCGTCGCCGTCGCGCTGGCGGCGCTCGCCCTCCTCGGGGCGGTGGCGGCGGCAGGGACGGCCACGGCACAGAGCGACCGACCGACCATCGTCGTGACGGACGGCTCGACGGCCGCGGACGGCACCACGACCGTCGGCGTCGTTCTCACGAGCGCCCCGGACGGACTGGCGGGCTACTACCTCGAACTCACGGTCGAGAACCCCGAGGTGGCCCGCATCGACGCCGCCGGCTACCCCGACCGATTCGGGCTGACGAGCCAGCCAGTCGTCGAAGACGACGGCACGACCGTCCTCCTCGAAGCCGCGGACATGGAGGGAGCCATCGAACCTGGAGCGACCGACGTGACGCTCGCGACGGTCACCGTCGCCGGCGCCGCACCGGGTGAGGTCGAACTCTCCGTCGAACCTCGGCAGTTCGACGCCGACGACGGGAGTGCCGTCAGTCCGGCCACCCGGCCCGGCACCGTGACGGTGACGGGGGGGAGCGCCACCTCTTCGACCGACGACGCCACCTCGGAGTCGGACACGGGCGGTGACACGTCCGCGACCGGCGGCGGCGATACGAGTGCCGACACCAGCGGCGGTGACGGTCGCAGCGATACGAGTGCCGACACGACGCCCGAATCCACGTCCGGGGCCGGTCCCCTCTCACCGGTGCTGGTGCTCGTTGCCATCGGCGTGTTGGCAGCCGTCGGCCGACACCGCACGTAACGTCGGCTGTACGAGTAGCCGTTCGATCACATCTACCCCAATCCATGTCCCGATCCACACACGACTCGACGGAATCGATCCATCGCGACTATATCCTCGACGTTCGCATCGTCGAGTGCCCGACTCCAGACGGCACCGTCTACCGGTTCGAGGCGCCGCATCACGACGGGATGGAGTTCGACGATCCGGAGAAGGCGGAACTGTACGCCGACATCTACTTCGACGTGAACGGGTTCGACGAGGCGAAGGTCGGCGAGGAGGGCGTTCCGCCGGCGATCATCCAGGCGGGCCGTGACACGCTCGCCGCGTACTTCCTCACCCAGCCCTACGGCGATCTCAACTGGGTGGCGTCGTACTACGGTATCAAACCTGAGCGGGCCGAACGGTACGTCAACCGGGTTCGCAAGCGCGCGACGAAGATCCGCGAGGGTGCCACGGAGCGCGGCGTGGTCTGACGATCACGTCGCCGTCTTCGAATATCATGCTTGAGAACTCGGGGCGTAACGTTATGTCGCTCCCTCCCCCCAGCCGTAGTGGGCGACTCGATTCGGCACCGGTACGACGACACGTCGTTTCGGGCACGCAGAGACGGCGCGGTTCCGGGGGGAACGCGCCGCCGGTCGAATCGAGTGCGCCTATCGCGCGTGTGACCCCTCACCCCCTACCAACTGTCGCTCATGGATTCAACCCGTAGAGTACCGACCGGGCGAAGACGAGGATGGGAATGATCTCCAGCCGTCCGATCCACATGTTGAGGACGAACGCCGCCTCGGCCAGCGGCGGCATCGTGGGGCCAGTGATGCCGGCGGAGAGGCCGACGTTCCCCTGTGCGCTCGCTACCTCGAACAGCGCGTCCGCGTAGGTGAACTCGGGACCGGCGAGGTTCACGAGGAGGAGGCTGCTCGCGACGAGAAGCAGGAGCCACAGCAGGGAGACGATGGCGGCCTCGCTGAACTCGCGCTCCATCGTCTCGCGGTCGAGCAGTCGGCCGTCGATGCGGGCGTTGACGACGGCGTTCGGGGGCAGGAACACTCGCGAGAACTGCCACTCGATGCCGCGGACGATGGTGTAGCCCCGGATGATCTTCAGCCCGCCGACGGTCGATCCGGCGGCACCCCCGAGTGTCATCGCTCCGGCGAGGATCAGTTTGCCGCCCGCCGCCCACTCGCCGATGGGTGCGGACTGGAAGCCCGTACACGAGAGGGCGCTGACGAACTGGAAGACGGAGTCGCGGACGGCGTCGGCCTGGGCTGCCGAGAGGCCGACGACGCCGAGGCGAGCGTAGTCGGCCGAACCGCCGAACGCGTCGGTGAGTGCGACGAGGTTCTGTGCCGAGAGGCCGACCGTGCCGACGGCGAGGAGGACGAACAGCCATCGGGTCTGGAGGTCGGTCCGGAGACGGCCGAGATCACGGTCCTTCAACACGCCGTAGTGGACGGGGAAGGCGATGGCGCCGAGGGTCATCACGGGGATGAGGACCGTCTCGATCAGCGGCGAGTCGTAGGTGGCGATAGAGCCGTCGGTGACGCTGAATCCGCCGGTCGAGAGCGCCGTCATGGCGTGGTTGAGCGCCTGCCACCCCACCTCCCAGAGGGGAAGCGCCGATCCGTAGTCGCTCGTCCGGATGGCGAGAAAGAGGACGACGACCGATAGGGCGGTGTAGAGGAGGAATATCTTCCAGACCGTCCGCACCGTCGAGACGATGCTCGGGTGGATGCGCTCCTCCCGCGTCTCGCTCCGGTAGAGGGCGTAACTTCCACTCCCCGGACGGGAGAGGATGGAGACGGTCAAGACGATGACGCCCACGCCGCCGACGTACTGGACGAGCGACCGCCACCACTGCACGGTCCGGGGCAGGGACGGTTCGTGGACCGCCATCGTGAGCCCGCTCCCGGTCCACCCACTCATGCTCTCGAAGAGGGCGTGGAGGGGGTCACGGAAGACGAGCAGACTGGGCGCGTAGTCGGCGCCCGCCGGGACGAAGCCGGCGGCGACGGCGGCCGGTGTCAGATGTGCGGTGAGCAAGAGCGGCAGGGCGCCGAAGACGGCCGTCGCGAACCAGCCCGCGGCGGCGACGACCATTCCGTGTTTCATCCGGGGTTCGGGCGCCGCGGCGAACCGGCGGCGGGCGCCGATGCCAGCGCCGAAGGTGACGACGGCCGCGAGCAGGAATCCGACGGCCGCGTAGCGTTCGCGGGCGAGGGCCGCCACCACGACGGACAGCGCCATCAGCCCGGCCTGCATCGCGAGCAGCGACCCCACGTCCCGAGCGATGGTCGCGAGGTCGGCGGGGACGCCCGCAACGGTTTTCCGGCGGGGCATTACTGGCGGTCGCCGTCGAAGGCCCCGAGTACGTCTTCAGTCGCTCCCTCCGCGGCGTAGACGGTGAGTCGGTCGCCGACCTGGAGCGTCGTGTCGCCACGGGGGACGACGGGTGTCTCGGACGCCTCACGTTCGATGGCGACGACGAACACGTCGTCCGGGAGGAGCCCCGATTCGGCGGCGGTGGCGATCGTTCGGCCGGCGATCGGAGCGTTTCGCGCCACGTCGATCTCGAACACCTCCGCCTGCTCGCCGACCTGCATGAAGTCGACGATGGAGGGCCGCTCGACGGCCCGGTAGAGGTACTCCGCGATGAGGCGCTGGGGGTTCTGCATCGTGTTGACGCCGATGCGCTCGAAGAGGCTCATGTGGTCGGGGTCGTGGACCACGGAGACGACGTTCGGCACTTCCAGTTCCTGACTGAGTAGGCAGACCATGACGTTGACGGCGTCGCGGTCGGTCGTCGAGATGAGCGCGTCGGCGCGGTCGGCACCCGCGTCGACGAGCGTCTCTTTCACCGTCGCGTCGTCGTTGATGACCAGACAGTCGTACGCCGCGGCGCGTTCGGCGCGGGCCTCGTTGCGCTCGACGACGACCACCTCGTTGCCGCCAGCCGTGGCGACTTCGATGAGCGGCGTCCCGATGTCGCCGGCACCGACGATGACGATGTACATCGCTACGCTTCGACGGCGCTGGCGGCGCGGATGATCTCCCGTTCGCCAAAGGCCGGGCCGATCAACTGGAGGCCGACCGGGAGGCCGTCCGCCTCGCCGGCGGGCACGGAGATGGCAGGAAGGTTGGCGAGGTTGACCGGGACTGTGTTGGCGTCCGCGAGGTACATCTGGAGCGGGTCGTCGAGGCTCTCGCCGAGTTCGAACGGGAGGACGGGCATCGTCGGCGACGCCAGCACGTCCGCCTCCGCGAGCGCCTCGTCGAAGTCCTGCTTGAGCCACGCACGGGCGTCCTGTGCCTTGGCGTAGTACTTGTCGTGGTAGCCCGCGGAGAGGGCGTAGGTGCCGAGCAGGACGCGACGCTTCACCTCGTCGCCGAAGCCCTCCTCGCGGACGGCCGCGAACGTCTCATTCCAGTTCCCCTCCGCCTCCGTGGCCGGTCCGTATCGGACGCCGTCGAACCGGGCGAGGTTCGAGGACGCCTCGGACATGGCGATGACGTAGTAGGCCTGGACGGCACGCTCGATGGAGGGGAGGCTCACCTCGTGTGTGTCGGCACCCTGTGCCTCCAGATCGGCAAGGGTATCCTCGAACGTCTCGACGACGCGCTCGTCGGCGCCCTCGATCAGTTCGGTCGGGACGCCGATCGTCAGCCCCTCCACGTCGCCGTCGGCGGCGTCGGCGTAGGTGGCGTCGGCGCCCGCCTCGCGGGTCGTAGCGTCGCGTTCGTCGGGGCCGGCGATGACTTCCAGCACATCGGCGGCGCCCTCGACGGTCGGCGCCAGTGGGCCGATCTGTTCCAGCGAGTTGGCGTAGGCGACGAGGCCGTATCGGGAGACGAGGCCGTAGGTGGGCTTGATGCCGACGACACCACAGAAGGCGGCGGGACAGCGGATCGACCCCCCGGTGTCGCTCCCGAGTGCGAAGTCGGCCTCGCCGGCGGCGACGGCCGCGGCGCTCCCGCCGGAGGACCCGCCGGGCACGCGGGACTCGTCGACCGGGTTCTTCGTCGGGCCGAACGCGGACGTCTCCGTCGTCGTGCCCATCCCGAACTCGTCCATGTTGGTCTTGCCGACGATGGTCGCGCCCGCCGCCTTCAGGCGCTCGACGACCGTCGCGTCGTACGGCGGCACGTAGCCATCGAGCATCGCGGAGCCACAGGTGGTCCGGACGCCCTCGGTGGAGATGTTGTCCTTGACCGCGACGGTGTGGCCCGCGAGCGGTCCGTCGTCGGCGCCGTCGATAGTGGTCTCGGTGATGAACGCGTCGATGCTCATGAGACGCTCGGACCCTTGAAGTAGCCGTCTTCGGTCTCCGGCGCGTTCTGCAGCGCCTCCTCCTGGCTCAGACCGTCGCGCACCTCGTCTTCGCGCATGACGTTCACCAGGTCGGCCTCCGTGTCCACCTCGGGCACGTCGTCCAGCGCGTCGAAATAGGAGAGGATGTCGGCAAACTGCACGGTGAAGCGGTCCACCTCGTCCTCGTCCAAGTCGATCCGGGCGAGGTCGGCAACGTGCCGAACATCGTCGGGATCGACGGGCGTCTCGCTCATGTCTCCCCGGACTGCCGGGCTGGCACTAAGGGTTTCGGTCCACCAGTACTGCGGGCATCTCACCGGCTGGTGATAGCCAGTAGCGTTTATGTGTTCCGAGCGAACATGCGCGGTCGATGGTCGATGGAACCTTCGACGGCTACGGTGGTCGTCACGTCCCCGACGCGCTCGAAGAGCCCCTCGAACACCTCGCGAACGCCTACGACGAGGTTGCGAAGACCGAGTCGTTCCAGTCGGATCTGCGCGACCTCCTCGAGACGTTCGCCGGTCGGCCGACGCCGATCTACCACGCCCGCAACCTCAGCGATCGCTACGGCGCCGACATCTACCTCAAACGGGAGGACCTGCTCCACGGCGGTGCGCACAAGATCAACAACACGCTCGGACAGGCGCTCCTCGCGAAGCGGGCCGGCAAGTCCCGCCTCATCGCCGAAACCGGCGCCGGCCAGCACGGCACCGCGACGGCGATGGCCGGCGCGCTCCTCGACCTCGATACGGAGATCTACATGGGGAAAAAGGACGTCGAGCGCCAGAAGATGAACGTCTTCCGGATGCGGCTGATGGGCGCGACGGTCAACGAGGTGACCCGTGGCGGCGCGGGCCTCGCCGACGCCGTCGACGCCGCCCTCGAAGACATGGCCGCGAACATCGAGGACACCCACTACCTCGTCGGGAGCGTCGTCGGTCCCGATCCCTTCCCGCGGATGGTCCGGGACTTCCAGTCGGTCATCGGCGAGGAGGCGCGCCAGCAGATGCTCGACCGCACGGGCTCGCTCCCCGATGCGGCGGTCGCCTGCGTCGGCGGTGGGTCGAACGCCATCGGTCTGTTCCACGCCTTCCGCGACGACGACGACGTGGCCTTCTACGGCGCCGAGGGCGGCGGCGAGGGCGAAGGCTCCGGGCGCCACGCCGCGCCCCTCGCCGAGGGGGAAGACGAGGTGATCCACGGCATGAAAACGCGCGTGATCGACGAAGACACGGAGGTTCACTCCGTCTCGGCGGGACTCGACTACCCCGGCGTCGGTCCCGAACACGCCATGTTCCGGGCGGTCGGCCGCGCGGAGTACACCGCCGTCACCGACGACGAAGCCCTCGCCGCTTTCCGCGAACTCTCGGAGACGGAGGGGATCATCCCAGCACTCGAGTCGAGCCACGGCGTGGCGCTAGCGATCGAGCTGGCCGAAGCGGGTGACCACGACAGCATCCTCGTGAACCTCTCGGGTCGCGGAGACAAGGACATGGAGACGGCCGCGGAGCACTTCGACCTGTAAACGCCCGAAGCGCCTCGACCTCGCCGTTCCGGAGCCGCCACGCCCAGTCCCGACTTCCATCCGCGTTCTCGACGGCGTCGCGGCCCGCGGTGGCGCTGCCGATCCACTTGTGTGAATAAACTCGCACAGAATTTTTTTAGGGCAACCAAAATACGTCGTGTGAGGGGCTTACTAGCCTGTCTCAGATATAAGCAATTAGTAAGTAGTTTCATTTACCACGTTGATTCGTCATTATCAGATATGATGGTTGTGGTGACAATGGAAATATGTCAGTATAGGGGCCGAAAGGCGCGTTTTCTGGCTATTATCGCGAACCAAATTCGCCCTGCCTTGGCGGTTGGTTTGACAGACAAGGGTAAAGGCAAACGTTTATCCCTGTCACTCCCGGATTCGTATCCGGAATGATTCAATCCATCACTCTTGACACGGCAAAAGAATTGATCGACGCGGCCGAGCGGAAGGCCGAGGAGATCGACAACCCGATGGTCATCGCGGTGACGAACAGCGAGGGGAACCTCGTCGCACAGCGGCGGATGGACGACGCGTGGCTCGCGTCCGTCTCTATCTCGCGAAACAAGGCCTACACCTCCGCAGCGCTCGACATGCCCACCCACGAACTCGCCGAACCCTCCGAGCCCGGCAACTCCCTGTACGGGCTGCAGACGACCGACGAGGGTCGGATCGTCATCTTCGGCGGCGGCTATCCGCTGTTCGACGAGGACGGAAACGTGGTCGGCGCGTTCGGCGTCTCCGGTGGCGCCGTCGAACAGGACATGGAAGTCGCTGAGGCTGGCGTCGAGCACTGGGAAACGATCCGGGGCCGTAAGGAACCGCCCGAGGTGACGAACTGATGTCGATGAACGCAGTCGTCTACAAGGGACCGCACGAGGTCGCGGTCCAAGAAGTCGACGAACCGGAGATCGAACACCCCAACGACGTCGTCATCGACATCACGACGACGTGTATATGCGGGTCCGATCTCCACATGTACGAGGGGCGGACGGCCGCGGAGCCGGGCATCGTCTTCGGGCACGAGAACATGGGCATCGTCACCGAAGTCGGTGAGGCGGTGTCGAGCCTCGAGGTCGGTGACCGTGTCGTTGCCCCGTTCAACGTCGCCTGCGGACACTGCGAGAACTGCGAGAAGGGGTACACCGGCTTCTGTACGAACGTCAACCCCGGCTTCGCCGGCGGGGCGTACGGCTACGTCGCGATGGGCCCGTACAAAGGAGGACAGGCGGAGAAGCTCCGCATCCCCTACGCCGACTTCAACGCGCTCAAGCTCCCCGAGGGCGACGCTCACGAGGACTCGTTCGCGCTTCTGGCGGACATCTTCCCCACCGGCTGGCACGGGACCGAACTCGCCAACCTCGAAGCCGGCGACTCCGTGGCGATCTACGGCGCTGGTCCGGTCGGTCTGATGGCCGCGTACAGCGCGAAGCTCAAAGGTGCCGCCGACATCTACGTCGTCGATCGCGTGCCGAGCCGACTCGACCTCGCCGAGGAACACTGCGACGCGACGCCGATCAACTTTGAGGAGGGCGATCCGGTCGAGCAGATCAAGGACCTGCACGGCGGTGGCGTCGACAAGGGCGTTGACGCCGTCGGCTACCAGGCCGTCGACCCCGACAAGGAGGGCGACGACGCCTACGACCCGGCCCGCGAGAACCCCGCGGTCGTCATCAACAACCTGATCCGAACGGTCAAACCGACTGGCGAACTCGGGATTCCGGGGCTCTACGTGCCGGAAGACCCCGGTGCACCGGACGACATGGCGGCCCAGGGGCGACTCGGGATCGACTTCGGCCTCCTCTTCGAGAAGGGGCAAGCGCTCGGCACCGGTCAGTGTAACGTCAAGGAGTACAACCGCGAACTCCGCGACATGATCGTCGCCGGTCGTGCCGATCCGAGCTGGGTCGTCTCCCACCGCGTCGGCCTCGAAGACGCGCCGGAGATGTACGAGGCCTTCGACAACCGCGAAGAAGGCGTAACGAAAGTACTGCTCGAACCGTAACGCGCCGCCTTCCCGCTGACGGCCCTCCGCGACATGCCTATTACCACACCCTGAGTGTTCGATCGTATGTGCCAGTACTGTAGTTATCGCTACCACGACGGCTGGACGCAACTGCTCTCGTACGACGAGACCTATCAGACGGCGATGCAAGCCGATTCCGAGTCCACGTACGGCTTCCACGAGTCGTGGGACGACCTCCGCGACGACGTGGGTCTCGGCGCCTAGGACTCCCGCGGGAAGGGGTCGGTCGGATACGACGCCTCCCGCTCCGACGCGTCGGCCAGACAGTCGTCGAGAGCCATCGAAATCGCGTCGATGTCGGGATTCCGGCCGATGAGCACCAGTCGCGTTCCGGGGTCGTCGTCGCCCCACTCACCGATCGGTCCCGCCTGCACGGCCGGTCCCGCCTGGCTCACGCCGAGAACGGCCTCGGGGCGGCTGGCGACCCACGCGAACCCCTTCATTCGGACGATATCGCCCTCCCACTCGTCGAGCCACGCGTCGAACCGCTCGGGGTGGAAAGGTCGCTCCCGGCGGTAGACGAACGAGTCGACGCCGTGGGCGGCGGCCGCCGGCTGATCGCCGTGGTCGTGGCCGTCCGTCTTCCCCGCTTCGGCCGCGGCGAGCGCCTGCTTCCACCCCTGTTGCCGCTTCGCTTCCTCGAAGTCGAACTGTTCGGTGCCGAGGACGACTGCCGGATCGACCTCGGCGTACGTCGTTCGGTGAACGTCGGCTCGAGGCTGGAGTTCCCGGATCGACTCCTCGACGGCGTCGAGTTCGTCGTCCGGAACCATGTCACACTTGTTCAACAGGAGGACATCGCAGAACTCGACCTGGTCGACGAGGACCTCGGTCAGGGGTCGTTCGGGGGTCGGCGCCGCGTCTGGAAGCGATGCCGACGGATCGAACGCCTTCCAGAACCCGTAGGCGTCCACGACCGAGACGGTCGTATCGAGGCGGAATCGGTCGGGCACCGTTCGCTCGTCCGTGCCGACCGTCAGCGTCCGCGCGATGGGGATGGGTTCGCTGATCCCGGAAGCCTCGACGACGAGGTAGTCGAACGAGCGCTCCTCGGCGAGGCGGGTCACTTCGGTCACGAGGTCGTCCTGCAGACGACAGCAGATACACCCGTTCGAGAGGTCGATCACGCCGTCGTCCGCCTCGCTCTCCAGCAGTTCGGCGTCGACGTTCACCTCTCCCATGTCGTTGACCACGACGGCGATGCGCCTGTCCCCCGGATCGTTCAGGAGGCGATTGACGAGCGTCGTCTTGCCGGCACCGAGCGGACCGCTAACGAGCGTGATCGGAATTGATGTGGACATACCGTACCGACTGTCACGTGGGGACGTAATTAACCCCTCTCGTTCGACCGAGCGGGATCGGCGGAGATCCGGCCGATGCCACCAGGTTTAAATAGCTTCGCCGAATTACCGTCTGTATAGAGCCGTTTTGCTCACTGATACAAACCAATGACCGATAGCGTACGCGGTTACACGACCGAGCGCTCACGCGCGCGCGAGAGCGAGGACGAAGCCGAGAGTACCGAGGACAGCGAACAGTTACGATGCCCGGAGTGCGGTGGCCAGCTCGCCACGGACACGGAACACGGCGAGACGGTGTGTGCCGACTGTGGGCTCGTCGTCGAGGAAGACGAAATCGACCACGGCCCCGAGTGGCGCGCCTTCGACTCCAAGGAGAAAGATCAGAAGTCGCGGGTCGGCGCGCCGACGACTCAGATGATGCACGACAAGGGGCTGTCGACCAACATCGGCTGGCAGGACAAGGACGCCTACGGGAAGACGCTCTCGTCCCGTCAGCGCGAGAAGATGCAGCGGCTGCGCACCTGGAACGAGCGCTTCCGCACTAGGGATTCGAAAGAACGGAACCTGAAGCAGGCACTCGGCGAAATCGACCGGATGGCGTCGGCGCTCGGTCTTCCCGAGAACGTCCGCGAGACGGCGTCGGTGATCTACCGTCGCGCGCTCGCCGACGACCTGCTCCCCGGCCGCTCCATCGAGGGCGTCGCTACGAGCGCCCTCTACGCCGCCGCACGACAGGCCGGCACGCCCCGCTCGCTCGACGAGATCGCCACCGTCTCCCGCGTCGACAAGGACGAAATCGCCCGGACGTACCGGTACGTCGTCCGTGAACTCGGCCTCGAAATCCAGCCCGCGGACCCCGAGCAGTACGTCCCTCGCTTCGCCTCCGAACTCGACCTCTCCGACGAGTCCGAGCGGCGTGCGCGGGATCTGCTGAAGACTGCCAAGGACCAGGGTGTCCACAGCGGCAAGAGCCCCGTCGGCCTCGCTGCGGCCGCCATCTACGCCGCCGCGCTCCTCACCAACGAGAAGGTGACCCAGAGCGAAGTGTCGGAGGTGGCCAACATCAGCGAGGTCACCATCCGTAACCGGTACCACGAACTGCTCGAAGCCGAAGAGCAGATTCAGGTACCCTAACTCTCCTCACGCTCTATCGTCACCGCCACGTCGGGCGGGAGAACGATGGTGGCTTCGTCACCCGACAGATCGAGCTCTATCGTCCCGACCGTCGATTCGATGGGAACGATGCGGTCCAGTTGGTCGTCCGTAATGCGTACGTGACTCACGGTGGAGGGCACCTGCCGGAGTATCCACCCCACCCCTCAAAAAAGTGAGCGTCGGAAGGCCGATACGTCCGGCGGTCCACCGCCTCGTATGGAGACGACTCGGCATTTCACCGCGACGGTGTATCTCGTCGCGGACGGTGCGACGGCGCTCCACGAGCACCCTCGGCTCGGCATCCGCCTGCCGCCCGGCGGGCACGTCGACCGCGCCGAACTCCCGCACGAGGCGGCGCTCCGCGAGGCCCGCGAGGAGACGGGACTGGAACCGACGCTCCTGACCGACCACGACGACGTGCGCTCCGACACCGCACGAGCCATTCCACGGCCCCGACACCTGATGCTCGCGGACGTGAACGTCTGCGGCGACGAGGTGGGGCACCAACACATCGACCACGTCTTCTACGCCACCGTCGAGACCCGAGCGATCGATCCTGGCCCGGACGAACCGGACGCCGACGCGTGGGCGTGGTACGACCCCACCGCCCTCCGCGACGCCGACGTCGACCCCGACGTGCGGGAGCTGGGCATCGAGGCCATCGAGACGGCCGCCCGGCGGTGAGCGGCGATAGTTGCCTTTGTAAGTCACTACACACCTGATCGCCAGACTGCGTTCGATCAGGTGTGCAAACAGTTCCAAACGCTACTATATCAGAGCGACCGGATGTACTGGCCGACGTGGTCGTCCATCCGTCGCTTGAATCCGGCCTGCCGGGCGAGGCGGTCGAGTTCTCGGGACACCAGACTGCCGTACTGGACGGCCTTCTTGTCGGCCGTGACGACCGATTCGGGGAGCCGGTCACGGACCGCACGCCGGAGCGCGACTTTTCTCCCTTTCCCCGTCGCGAGCAGGTGATCCGGAAGCGGAAGCGCCGCCTCGACGACGGCGTCGGCGAGGGCGGGCGTCACGGGCTCGACACCGGCCGCTCGGAGCGCCAGCGTGTCCCGTTCCAGTTGGTCGGGGAGGCTGCGGATCGTCTCCCGTGTTGCACCGCGGACGGTCGACGCCCCGACCCGGTCGTCGTCGGCCGGATCGACTACCTTCGCGTAGCCGCCGAAGAGTTCGTCGGCGCCCTGGCCGAGGGCGAGGCGGTCGAACCCGTCCGCCGCAGCGCGCTCGGCGACCAGATAGAGCGGCAGGGCGATGCACACGTCCATCGCGTTGGTCCGACCCGTCGCGGCCACCACCTCGGGGACTGCCCGCTCCAAGTCCGAGTGGTCGATGTCGACGACGCGAAGGTCACGATCCATCGCCTCGGCCGCGTCCCGCGCCGCCACGACGTCGTGTGAATCGGGGAAGCCGACGACGTAGCAGGGGGCGTCCGGCGCGCCCGCAGCGACGAGCGCGGAGTCGACGCCGCCGGAGAAGGCGACCGCGAGGCCGTCGCCACCGAGATCGGCCAGCGAGCTGTCGAGCGCGTTGCGGACGGCGGCTATCGCGGTCGCATCGTCGGTCGCGACGGGCGGGTCGGGGAGCGACCACACGCGACGGTCGGTGCCGTCAGCTCTCCTGACGTGGCCCGCCGGGACGGGTGTCGGCTCGCCGTCCACGTCGTCCGGCGAGAAGCCCCAGTCGCCGGGCGTGCCGAAGACGGGCTGGCGCCCGAGCACGTCGCGGACGAGGCAGCCGTCGAGGGCGAGGTGCGACGCACCTCGGCTAAAGCCCGCGAAGCCAGTGGTGCCGGGGAGCGGGTCGCCGGTATCGAGGGCGCGGCGGATCGTCTCGACGTCGGCACCGCGGAGTCGGGTCACAGCAGGTCGCCCAGTGCGCGGACGAGTCGGCGTTTCGCTCCACCGGCGGCCTGTCGGAAACTGATCCGCCAGGGAGTTCGGCGCCCGACGACGCTGGTCCGCCCGTCGGCGATGGCATCGAGGACGCTCTCGGCCGTGCGTTCGTCGGCGTCGACTTCGGTTACCGCCTGTCCGACCATTTCGGCGATGTGGGCGTCGCTCCCGGCGGTCATCGGGAGGTCGTGGAAGGCGGCGAATCGCTCGGCTTTCCGGTTGGAGCGGCCGGTGAGGAGACGGGAGTTGTACACCTCGATGGCGTCGGCGCTCGCGAGCGTCTCCGTGGAGATGTGGGGGGCGACGCCGTGGCGTGAGGACTGAAACGGGTGCGGGACGACGGCGATGCCGCCCTGGTCGTGGATGCGATCGAGTGTCGTCTCGAAGGAGAGGCCGGCGGGGATCGTCTCGCTGACGCCGAGCGCGAGGACGTGGCCGACAGCGGTCGTGATCTCCATGCCGGGGATGCCGATCAGGCCGTACTCCGGGGCCATCTCGACCGCGTCGAGACTGGCCTCAATCTCGTCGTGGTCGGTGACGGCGATGGCGTCGAGACCCACGGAGGCCGCCTGTTCGAGCAGGTGGTCGACCGGGTCCCGGCCGTCGTGTGACAGCGACGAGTGCGTATGCAACTCGACCGATAACACACGCGGAATGTCGGCACGGTCGGTAAAAAGCGCGCCGATCCTGCGGGGCCGATGGAAAGACATTACCTCCACAGCGCGCAAGGCCGAAGTGAATGAGCCTGTCCGATCCGGACCACGACCTCGTCGCCGCCGAACTCGGGCGGGACCCCACGCCCGCCGAGGCCGCGCTCTTCGAGAACCTCTGGAGCGAACACTGCGCCTACCGCTCCTCTCGACCCCTGCTGTCGGCGTTCGACAGCGAGGCCGAACAGGTGGTCATCGGCCCCGGCGACGACGCCGCGGTCGTCGCCCTGCCCACCTACGGCGACGACGCCGAGGAGACGTACGTCGCCATGGGTATCGAGAGCCACAACCACCCTTCCTACGTCGACCCGTACGACGGCGCCGCGACCGGCGTCGGCGGTATCGTCCGCGACATCCTCTCGATGGGCGCCTACCCGATCGCGCTCACCGACTCGCTCTACTTCGGCGGGTTCGACCGCGAACACTCCCGCTACCTGTTCGAAGGGGTCGTCGAAGGCATCGCCGACTACGGCAACGCCATCGGCGTTCCGACGGTCGGCGGCAGCGTCGAGTTCCACGACGACTACGAGGGCAACCCGCTCGTGAACGTCGCCTGCGTCGGCCTCGTCACGCCGGACCGTCTCGTCACGGCGGCGGCCAAATCGCCGGGCAACAAGCTCGTCCTCGTCGGCAACGCCACCGGCCGCGACGGCCTCGGCGGCGCCTCCTTCGCCAGCGAGGATCTGAGCGAGGACGCCGAGACCGAGGACCGCCCCGCAGTGCAGGTGGGCGACCCCTACACGGAGAAACTCCTCATCGAGGCCAACGAAGCGCTCGTCGACGAGGACTTGATCCGGTCGGCCCGTGACCTCGGCGCCGCTGGACTGGGTGGCGCCTCCAGCGAACTCGTCGCCAAAGGTGGACTGGGCGCCGAGATCGAACTCGACGCGGTCCACCAGCGGGAACCGAACATGTCCGCGCTGGAGATCCTGCTCGCCGAATCGCAGGAGCGCATGTGTTACGAGGTGCGCCCCGAGGACGTGGATCGGGTCCGCGAGATCGCCGATCGCTACGACCTCGGCTGTTCGGTCATCGGCGAGGTGACCGAGGGTAACTACGTCTGTACGTTCGAGGGAAGCGAGGCGCGACGTGACTCGGACGAGCCGAGCGGCCGCGAGACGGTCGTCGACGTGCCCGCCGAATTCCTGGCGGAGGGTGCGCCGATGAACGACCTCCCGATGGAGGCGCCGACCGAGGCGGATCGTGTGCTGCCCGACGCCGACCTCGAATCGGCGTTCGACGCCGTCGTCGGCAGTCCGAACACCGCGAGCAAGGCGTGGGTCTACCGCCAGTACGACCACGAGGTTGGCACGCGGACGGCGCGCCGACCGGGCGATGACGCCGCGATCATGGCGATCCGCGAGGCCGGCACCGGGCTGGCGCTGTCGTCGGGAGCGATCCCGGCGTGGACTGACGCCGCGCCCTACGACGGTGCCCGGGCGGTGGCGCTGGAGAACGCGACCAACCTCGCGGCCAAAGGTGCGAGCCCCCACGCCGCAGTCGACTGCCTCAACGGCGGTAACCCCGAGAAACCCGACGTGTACGGCGGATTCGGCGCCATCGTCGACGGCCTCGCCGAGATGTGTGCGACGCTCTCGGTCCCCGTCGTCGGCGGCAACGTCTCGCTGTACAACGACTCCGCGGCCGGTCCCATCCCGCCGACGCCGACGGTGGCGATGATCGGCGTCCGCGAGGGGTACGACGCGCCGCCGATGGCCGTCTCGGGCGAGGGTACCCTCCTCGAAGTCGGTGCGCGCGGCGACGGCCTCGGCGGGTCGACGTATCTCGCGCAGATGGGCGGGAGCGACCGCTTCCCGGACCTACCCGCCGATCCGACGGCGGCGGTCGACGCCGTCCGCGAAGTTGCGAATCTCGACTCGACGCTCGCCACCCACGACGTGAGCCACGGCGGCCTCGCGGTGACGCTCGCGGAGATGACCGGCGACGCAGGCATCAGCGCGACGGTCGGCAGCGTCGAAGCGCTGTTCGACGAGACGCCCGGCCGGATCGTCGTCGAGACGACCGATCCGGAGGCGGTGCAGGCCGCCGCGGGCGACGTGCCCGTCCGGGATCTGGGTGCGGCGACGACCACCGCGGAGCTGACTCTGTCGGTCGGCAACGAACGACTCACGCGGGACACGGCGGACGTTCGCGACCTGCGTGACGTGATCGACCGCGAGTTACAGTAGCGTTCGCAACGGTTTGCCCACCCGACCGGACAGTCTGTCGATCGGGTGTGCGATGGCTTTCATAGTGATTAGTGTAAGTCATTTCCGGTGGTTCGCCGATCCGTCTTGGCGAACCACCGGCAAACAGTTACACTAGTCACTATCAGACGCTACGCTAGACCAAGAGCGGCAGGCCGAACGTGACGGCGAGGCCGACGGCGAGGACGCCGACGCCGACGCCGACCTGTCCGGTCGTGAACTCCTGCATGGGGGAGGTGACGCGCTCGCCCTCTTCGTCGCTGTGGGGGTGATGCTCGTGGTCCGAGTGGTCGTCTGCGTGGTCGGCCATGATTCTCCTTCGGGCGTGGCGTTACAAAAATACTCCTGATACGGCCCTCCGAACGCCGCCGACTACCGACACCGACCGGCTTTTGACCGCCCCCGGCGTAGCCGCCGATACGGATGGCCGTAACCAAGCGCATCATTCCCTGTATCGACGTGGATATCGACGAGGACGGCAACGCGGCGGTGTACACCGGGGTCAATTTCGAGGATCTGCAGTATACGGGCGATCCGGTCGAGATGGCTCGCGAGTACAACGAGGCGGGCGCCGACGAGTTCGTCTTCCTCGATATCACCGCCAGCGCCGAGGGGCGTGAGACGATGCTCCACGTCGTCGAGCAGATTGCGGACGAAGTGTTCATTCCCCTGACCGTCGGCGGCGGCATTCGTACCCGCGACGACATCAAGGAGACCCTTCGCGCCGGCGCGGACAAGGTGTCGATCAACACGGCGGCCATCGAGAATCCGGATCTGGTCGACGCGGGCGCCGCGGCCTTCGGGAGCCAGTGCATCGTCATCAGCGTCGACGCTCGTCGGCGTTACGACGAGCAAGGCGAACACTACGAGCAGGTGGACGGCGAGTCCTGCTGGTTCGAGTGTACGATCAAGGGCGGCCGCGAGGGGACCGGCGTCGACGTGGTGGCGTGGGCACAGGAGGTGGAGTCCCGCGGCGCGGGCGAACTGTTCGTCAACTCCATCGACGCCGACGGGACGAAAGACGGTTACGACATCCCGCTCACACGGGCAGTGTGTGACAACGTTTCGACGCCCGTCATCGCCTCCTCGGGCTGTGGCAGTCCCGAAGACGCCTACGAGGTGTTCACCGAGGCCAACGCGGACGCGGCGCTCGCCGCCTCCATCTTTCACTTCGACGAGTACTCAATCCGCGACGTGAAAGAGTACCTCGACGAACGCGGCGTGCCGGTTCGGCTGTAGGACCGAGAGAATTAACGCTCCGGCGTCGTCATACGGATTATTGTAACTGTTTACCGGTGGTTCGTCGAGACGGTCCGGCGAACTACCGGAAATGACTTACAATAAAACGTATCAGTCGATCCCGTGCAACCGATCTACCTCCTCTTCACCGCGGTCATGGCGTTCGCGTCGCTCGGCTGTCTGTGGGACGCGCGCGGCGATCGCGAGGGGTTGACCCTCTATATCGCCGCGGTCATCTACGGTCTCATCATGGAGAAGCTGGTCATCGTTGCCTTCGGCGCGTACACGTACCCCGCGGAGGCGTACATTTTCGATGCGTTCGGCGTCCCGCTCGCCATCGCGTTCGGGTGGTCCGCAGTCATCTACGCGGGGACGGCCACCGCACGGGCCTACGGCGTCCCGCTCCGGTCCCTCCCGGGCTTCGTCGCGCTGTACGCCCTCCACATCGACCTGTCGATGGACGCCGTCGCGATTCGCGTGCCGTTCTGGACGTGGACGCCGCCGGGGCCATGGTTCGGCGTCCCCCTCGGCAACTTCTTCGGCTGGTTCTGTGTAGCCTTTCTCTTTGCCGGCTGGTTCGAACTCCTTCGACGACGGGTTTCGAACCCCCTCGCGCTCGGCGGCGGGACGCTCGTCGCCGCGCTGGCGACCCTGCTCGTGGTGCTCGAACTCTGGACGACGTTCGTCGAGTCGGTGGCACTGGGCGCGGGGATTCTGATCGTCCTCGGCATCTGCTCGGTCCTCGCGCTCGTTCGATGGCCGCCCACCTTCGCCGACCGGCCGGCGCGGACGGCGGTCGCCGCGACGCTTCTCTTTCACCTCTTTTTCATCGCCATCTTCGTGGTCACGGGGACGTACCGGACGCTGCCGGTGCTCGGCGTCGTGAGCGTCGCGGCGCTGGGCGTCGGCGTCGGGGTACACGCCCTGCCGGACTGGAGGAAATCCGTTACGCGGCGGCGTCGAACGCAGTCATGAAGTCGTCGGTGAGGTCCTGTACGCGTCGGGAGGCGTCGGCCACGGCGTCGAGTGGGTCGGTGCCGGCTTCGGTCTTGACCGAGAGGATGGGGTCGGTCTGGCCGCCCGACTGCTCGGGGTTCATGTCGTAGGTCGCCGCCGCGACTCCTGCCGTCTCCAGCAACGCGCCCTTGAGGACGTTCATGAACGTGTGATCCTCGCCTGCGATCTCCATGCGAAGTTCCTCGTCAGTCTTCTCGATGACCCGCAGTTCCATACCCTTCGCTACCGGCGGTTCGCGTTTCAAGGTTTCGTATGTGTGTCGAAATGGCCGCTCTCCGGACGAACGGGAGACGGCGATAGACGTCTCCGGACGAACGGGCGACGCCGAGATGGCGTCCCCCGAACGGAGAACGTACGGGACCACACAAGGTGGCCGTCCGACTGACCAAGCCACTGCGAGGAGCACCTGACTCGCAATGCGCTGTGCGATACTGTGACGCGGTCGGTGATCCACCGAACGCGTCAGTCCCTAGGTTTACGCATGTGCTCAAAAATCTGTTGACTAGGTCAATATCTTCCATAATTCGACCTATCTGTGTTCGTATGTCTGCATTTTTTACTGGTGGCGCATCATCCGCGCAGTCGAAAATGTCGGTGAGTCGTCGGCTGGATCCCGCTCATCAGCGGACGAGATAGGGGTCGTTGCCGGCGACGAAACGCCCGAGGTCGCTCTCGCGGCGGTAGTCGGTCGCGCGGAGGCTGTGGATGGCGTCGACGAGGCGGCGCGCGTCGTCGGACGCCCACGCCCCCGGCTCGCGAACCGGCATGACGAGCCACCCGCTCCCGAGCAGTTCCGTCGCGTGGAGCTGTTCCACGTCGAGGTCGGTCGTCTCTCGGGCCGTACACGTTTCGAGGACGTGCCGAGTCGCCCGCTCACCCACGGGGAGAAGAACGTGTGCGGCGATGGCACGGAGTTCGGCATCGAAGAACGGCTCCATGTCGGCGTAGTCGTCGTCGGTCGGCTCGCCCGTCGGGACGCAGGTGTGGAGGTAGGAGAGGTACGTTCGCTCTACCTCGGGATCGTCGCCAGTCGTTCGCAGGAGATCGGCGTCGTGGAGTGCACGCTGGAGTCGGCGGCCAGCGTCGTTTCCGGTGAACGGGACGCCCGTCTCGGCGCCGCCGTGAATGCCGGGGTGCTCGCCGATCACGTGGAAGTGGGCGTTGGCGTCGCCGTAGCCCGGGACGAACCGCTCGCAGGGCGGTTGCATTCCGAACGGATTGCTGACGCGGTCGGTGACGTTTCGCACGGGATCACGTACGCGTCGACGAAGGTAAAGCTAGAGTTCGACGCCGGACGGAATGAGACTCTTCGACCGGAGGAGGCTCCCGTTGGCGTCGTAGACGAGGAACGTGCTCTTCGAGTACGTCGCGAGGGTCTCACCGTCGATGCGGATGACGACGCTGTACCGGCCACCGTCGGCATCGGTCGACTGGCCGTACTCGCGCGCGGCGCGGACGAATCGCAACACGTCGTCGGCGTCCTCGTTGAGTTCGAGGAGGAAATCGCCCGTGATGCGGTCGGTGACGCTGACGACCCCTGTCGCGTCCGGGTCGTCGAGGGAGTCCTGGAGACGGAAGGTTACGTCCGTCTCGGATGCCTCCAGCAGATTCCCCTCCGGATCGGTCAAGCGTTCCGTGAGCGTCTCTTTCGGTCCGTCGAAGTCGATGACGACCCGGGGTTCGGCCGGCGGATCCCCGGACTCCACCCAGTCAATGTTGTGTGCCGCCAACTCGAAGTGGTCGCGCCTCATTCCCTACGCCTGCCTTTGAGTTCAGACGGTATGAACGTAACGCCCCAGGCCCCGGCTCCGCGGCGCACGCCGATGGGTTTTATCCCACCGCCAGTCGTTCGACCACGCGTATGTGGGTCCGGTCGGAGTACGCTGGCGAACTGGCCGTCCTCCTGACGTGGCTATCCGCGCTCATCCCGTGGAACGTGTCGTACGCGTCGGGCGGCAGCGGCGCAGCGTTGCTGTTCGTCCGCTTTCCGCTCGTCCAGATTCGGTACGTCTTCGGCGTGTCGATCGCCCGCGGTGTCGTCGTCTCCGATCCGCTCTCGGCGATCGCGTTCCAACGTGGCAGCCCCATCGCCGTCGCCTACCAGGTCTGGGCAGTCGGGGCCGCCATCTTTCTCGTCGCTATCGTCGTCTCCCTCCTCTACTACCGCAGGGAGTCGTGGGCCGAGTCGTGGCCCGTCGACCCGGTCCGCCTCCTCGGTGGGCTCCTGTTCGGGGCCGGCCTCGTGTTCGCAGGGGCGACGTACCTCCTCTTGACCCGCGGCTTCTCGGCGCTTCCCGTCCCCCTCGGCGTGGTCTTTCTGCTCCTGTTCGGCGGCCTCCTGCTGACGGTCGATCGGACGGAGTGATACGAGACGCAAGCTATAAATCCAATGCGCGCCCGTTTTGGGGTGTGAACACGCCGCGTGTCGGTTCCGGTGCTCGCTCCTCGCCAGCGACGCGTGGCCCCGCCGCTCTCCTCAAAAAACGCGGTCGGTAAGCTCGCTCGTTGCGGGAGTAGCATCCCCGTCTCGGGCGGTTTGTGGCCGGTACCGACCGACGACGACCATCGGCTCGTTCCGACACGACTAACAGCGCAGACGACACCCATCCAACAATGACGCTCTCCGAGTTCCGCGGGGTCTACCCCGCCATGACCACGCCGTTCCACGAGGACGGCAGTATCGATTTCGAAACGCTTCGCGCCGACGCCCAGCGACTCGCCGACGCCGGCGTCGACGGCCTCGTGCCCGTCGGCTCGACCGGCGAGAGCGCGACCCTCTCTCACGACGAGCACATCGAGGTGGTCGAGGCCGTCATCGACGCTGTCGACGACGACGTGCCCATCATTGCCGGCTCCGGCTCGAACAACACCGCCGAAGCGCTCTCCTTGTCCCGTCGCTCCGCCGACGCCGGCGCCGACGGCCTCCTCCTCATCTCGCCGTACTACAACAAGCCCGAACCGCAGGGGATGTACGAGCATTACCGGACCATCGCCGACGAAGTGAACCTCCCACAGATCGTCTACAACGTCCCCGGGCGGACGGGCCAGAACATCAGCGTCGACACGACCGTCGAACTCGCCAGCCACCCCAACATCTTGGGCTACAAGGCGGCGAGCGGCGACCTGAACCAGGTGTCCGAGGTCGTCGAGCGCACCCGCGACGAGGACTTTGCGGTGCTCGCCGGCGACGACGGCCTCATCCTGCCCACCCTCTCCGTGGGCGGGACGGGCACGATCAGCGTCGTCGCCAACGTCGAACCCGAGCGGACGGTCGATCTGGTTCACTCGGCACTCGACGGCGACTACGAGGCCGCCCGCGAGCGCCACCACGAACTCGGGCCGCTGATGCGCGCCCTGTTCTGGGAGACGAACCCCATCCCGGTCAACGAGGCGATGGCGATCCGCGGCTACGGCACTGGACACGTCCGCCTGCCACTGACCCGTCTCTCCGAGGAACTGCGCGACGACCTCGAAGCCGTCCTCGCGGATCTCGACCCGCTGGAGGCCGAAGCGTGATCGAGGTCGCCGTCACGGGCGCCGGCGGCCACATGGGCCGCGAGGTGATCGAAGCGGCGACTCACCGTGACGAGATGGCGGTCGTCCTCGCAGTCAACCGAACCTCGGTCGCTCCGGTCGCTGGCCACGAGGTGGCAGACGAGTCCGACCTCCCCCACCTGCTGGCGGAGCGCGACCCCGACGTACTGGTCGATTTCACCCTCCCCGATCCGAGCACGCGGTACGTGGAGGCCTGTGCCGACGCGGGGGTCGCCGCCGTCGTCGGGACGACGGGCTTCTCCGAGTCGCAGCGAGAGGTACTCGCCGACGCCGCCGAGTCGGTACCCGTCCTCCGCGCCTCGAACTTCGCCCGCGGCGTGATGGCGCTCCGACGGGTGATCCGCGAGGCGGTCGCCACCCTTCCCGAGTACGACATCGAACTCACCGAGACCCACCACAACCGCAAGCGGGACGCCCCGTCGGGGACGGCGCTGACGATTCTGGACGACATCGACGAGGTGCGCGAGGAGCGCGAGGAACGACGTTCCTCGGAAAGCGGAACGACGGCCGGCGGCGAAGCTACCGACCGCGTCCACGGCCGCGAGGGCGACCAGCCCCGCGAAGACGGAGAGGTGGGCGTCCACGCCCGCCGCGCCGGCGATATCACCGGCGAACACGAACTACTACTTGCAGGGAATCACGAGGTACTGACGCTCACGCATCGGGCCGAATCCCGCGGCGTCTTCGCCGAGGGGGCGCTCGATGCCGCCGACTGGCTCGTTGGCCGCCCGGCCGGCGAGTACGACTTCGAGGACACAGTATGACACTGAAATCCGACGTATCCGATCTGTGGCAGCGCTACGACGACGACGACGTGGACGCCGAGACGGCGACCACCGACGACTACGACACGCTCGACGCCTTCCTCGACGCGCTGGAGGCGGGCAAGATTCGGGCCGCCGAGAAGGGGAGTGATGGATGGGCGGCCAACGAGTGGGTGAAACAGGGCATTCTGCTCAACTTCGGCCTCCGCGCCACCGAAGCCCGCTCCTACGGCGGCGTCGACTACCACGACGTGCTCCCCCTGCGCGAGACGAGCGATCTGGGCGAGCGCGGCACCCGCAACACGCCGGACGGGACGACCATCCGCCGCGGCGCCTACCTCGGTTCCGACTGCATCATGATGAGCCCCTCCTTCGTCAACGTGGGCGCACACGTCGGCGACGGCACGCTCGTCGACTCCTGTGACACCGTCGGCTCGTGTGCACAGATCGGCGAGAACGTCAAACTCGGGGCGAACACGCTCATCGGCGGCGTCCTCGAACCCGTCGAAGACGCGCCGGTCATCGTCGAGGACGGCGTCTCGCTCGGCGCCGGCTGTCGAGTCACGAGCGGCTTCGTCGTCGGGGAGAACACGGTCGTCGGGGAGAACACGCTCCTCTCGCCGCGCATCCCCGTCTACGACCTCGTCGAAGAGGAGGTGCTCTACGGCCACCTGCCGCCGGAGCGACGCGCCTTTACGCGGATGGTCGAATCCTCCATCGGTGACCACGACCTGTTCGCGGGCGGGGCGTACAAGCCCGCGGTGGTCGCGATGGACATCGAGGCCGAGACGCGGGACGCCACCAAGCGGGAGGAGGCGCTTCGGGAATGAGCGAGTCGGCGGCCGGCCCCGCGATCCGACGGCTCGCCAACTGGTCGGCCGCCGACCTCTCCGAGTTGGCCGACGAGTTCGGCACGCCGCTGTACGTCACGGATCTCGATCGAGTGCGGGAGAACGCGACGCGGATCCAGTCGGCCTTTCACGACGCCGAGGTACATTACGCCGTCAAGGCACACACGGGCCGCGCAGTGCTGGAGGCGGTCCGCGAGGCGGGACTCGGCGCCGAGTGCGCCGCCGCTGGCGAGGTGGTGCGCGCGCTCGACGCCGGCTTCGACGCCGTACAGTACACGGCGGTCAACCCGCCAGCGGCCGATCTCGACGTCGTTCTCGACCGCTGGCGTGCCGGTGCTGACCTGACGATCGTCGCCGGGGCGGTCGACACCGTATCCCGCCTCCGCGAGCGCGGCTTCGACGGCCGCCTCGCAATCCGCGTCAACCCGGGCGTCGGCGCCGGTCACCACGAGAAGGTGACGACCGGCGGCCACGCCAAGTTCGGCGTGCCCTACGACCGCGCGGCCGAACTCGTCGCGGACGCCCGCGCCGACTTCGACGTGGTCGGCATCCACGCCCACGCCGGGAGCGGGATCAGCGGCGACGATCTGGCGGCCCATCGCGAACTCGTCGCCCGCATGGGCGAGTTGGCCCGTTCGGTCGGCCCGCTGGAGTTCGTCGATGTCGGCGGTGGGTTCGGCGTCCCCTACCGCGAGGACGAACCGCCGCTGGATCTGGAGGCCGTCGCCGACGCGACACGCGACGCGCTGGGCGACGTTGATGCCGCCCTGGCAATCGAACCCGGCCGCTACGTCGTCGCCGACGCGGGCGTCCTCCTGACGCGCGTCAACACGGTGAAGGCCGTCGACGACGCGGGGGCGACGGGGGCAGTGCCCGTCGTCGCCGGCGTCGACGCCGGGATGACCACCCTGCTTCGCCCGGCGATGTACGACGCCTACCACGCCATCCGCAACCTGACCGACGAGCGCCCCGAGCGCCCCGTTACCGTCGCCGGCCCCGTCTGCGAGACGGCGGACCTGTTCTGTGAAGACCGGTCCATGCCGGCCCCGCGCCGTGGTGACCTACTCGCCATCGGCAACGCCGGTGCCTACGGCTACGAGATGGCGAGCACGTACAACTCCCGGCCGCGGCCCGCGGAAGTCGTGTTGGAGGATAGCGAGCCCCGCCTCGCCCGCGAACGCGAGACCATCGACGGCGTCACCGCGCTGGAGGTCGAGCGATGAGCGCGACCACCGTCACCGCCGAGAAGTACCACGGCACCGAGAACGACTTTCTCGTGCTCCCAGCCGATGCGCCGGTGCCCGACCGCGCGGCGTTCGCGAAGGCACACTGCGACCGCGAGACGGGCGTCGGCGGCGAGCGAACCGGCGCCGACGGCGTCCTCTTTCTCGACCTCGACCCCACGGCGTCGCCCGTCCAGGTGTCGATGACGCTCGTCCAGCCCGACGGCTCGACCGCCGAGATGTGTGGCAACGGCGCGCGCGTCACCGCCGTCTGGGCGGCCCGCGCTACCGGCGCGCGCGAGGTGCTCATCGAGACGCCCGCCGGCGACCGTCACGCCGTCGTCCAGAGCGAGGGCGTCACCGTCGAGATGGGCCATCCCTCCTTCGAACCCGCGGACGTGCCCCTCGCCCACGACGCCGACGGCCCGCTGATCGAGGCCGACGTGGCGGACCTGACCGTCACCGCGGTCAATACGGGTGTCCCGCACGCCGTCGCGTTCGTCGACGACGTGGACGCGGTGGACCTCGAAGCCGTCGCCCCGCCGGTCCGCCACGCCGACGTGTTTCCCGACGGCGCGAACGTCACCCTCGCCGCCCGCGTCGAGGTCGGTGACGACGCCACCGAAGGCGCGCCCGGCGCGCCCGCGGCCTTCCGCCAGCGCACCTTCGAGCGCGGCGTCGAGGGGGAAACGCTCGCCTGCGGAACCGGTGCGGTGGCCGTCGTCGCCGCCGCGAAGCGGACCGGTCGACTCGCCACCGACGGCCCGGTTCGCGTGTCGCCGCCGGGCGGTGACCTCGTCATCGTCGTGCCGGACGACGGCCCGGCGACGCTCACTGGCCCCGTCGAACGCGAATTCGAGGTGGAGCTGGAGGTACCCGCGTGAGCGAGGCGTTCGACCCCGTCGCCTTCCTCGACGCGGCAGTCCAGATCCGGTCACACGAGGACGTGACCGAGATGCGGGAGTTGCTGGTCGACACCCTCGACGCCCACGGCGCCGACCCCCTCGTCGACGACGCGGGCAACACGCTCGCCACGCGCGGGAGCGGATCGCCCCACGTCGTGCTCAACACCCACATCGACACCGTGTCGCCGCACGTCCCCTACGACCGCGAGGACGGCGTCATCCACGGCCGCGGCGCCTGTGACGCCAAGGGACCGCTCGCGGCTCTCCTGTCGGCCTTCCTCGGCACCGAGCCGGACGGCCGACTCACCCTCGCTGTCACGCCCGACGAGGAAGTGTACTCGACGGGGGCGGCGGCGCTCGATCTCACCGCCCTCCCCGGCGTGGACGACGCCACTGCCGACGCCTACATCGTCGGCGAACCGACCGGGCTCGACGTGTGTACCGCCGCGAAGGGACGGTTCGAGGGGACGATCTCCCTCTCCGGCCGGAACGCCCACGCCGCCGAGCCCGAGACGGGGGTCAACGCCGTCGCCGCGGCGGAGGGCGCGCTCGAAGCCATTCGAACCTTCGACGCGGGCCGCGACCCACATCCGACCCTCGGCCCACCGACGCTGACGCCGACGGTCGTCGAGGGTGGCGAGGCGACGAACCAGGTGCCCGCCGCGTGTACGCTCACCGTCGACCGCCGAAGCGTCCCGCCGGAGACGGCGGCGGGATTCGCCGCCGAACTCGAACGCGCCGTCGAGGACGCCACGCCCGACCCCGTCGGCGTGAAATTCGCGCCGACCGAGCGCCCGACGCCCTTCCTTGAAGCCTTCGCCACGGACGCCGACGAACCGGTCGTCCGCCACCTCGCCGCGGCGGCCGACCGCGTGACGGACGGGGCGGCCGGCGCCGTCCGGCCGTTCACTGCTGCCACCGAAGCCTCCTACTTCGCCCCGGCACCGACCGTCGTCTTCGGCCCGGGCGTCCTCGCGGACGACGAGGGGCCGGTCGCGCACGCCGACCGGGAGTACGTCCGCACGGCCGAGGTGGAGCGTGCCGCGGCGGCGCTGACCGAGGCGCTGGCGGCACTGCTCGGCTGAGATTTTTCCGATCGGGTGTCGTGACCGGACGTATGCTCCCCACGCGTCGCGCGCTCCTCCGGGCGTCGCCGGCGGCGCTGATCGGCGTCGCCGGCTGTCTCGACCGCCTGCGGTCCGACCGGATCGCCGTCCGCGTCGACAACCGCGACGACGGTCGCCACGCCGTCGACGTGGAGTTTCTGTCGGACGGTGACCTCGTCACCGAGGAGCGATTCGCGGTGGCCGCCGATACGGAGCGGACGTACGGGAACGTCGCCGCCGCCGGCGAGTACACCGTGGATGTCACGCTAGACGGGGAGACACACACGGTCGTCGACTTCACCATGCGGGGCTGTACCGACAACACGCTGTTCGTCGCCATCGACGCCGACGCGACGATGACGGCGGGCGTGCTGGACGAGTGCTGATCGTGTTTATTGTAACTGTGTACCGGTGGTTCGCCGAGACAGACCGGCGAACCACCGGTACTGACTTACAATAATCACTATGAGACTGTCGACTGTACTTGGTGGGAGAGGGCGGGCGTCCGATACCGACACCGCAATCCCCAAGCGACCGGGGCGACACCCTTCCCGCATGTACGAGGCGGTCCACGCCCACCCCGACGGCGACAGCACGGCGGCGCGGTTCGCCGCGACGGCGGCCCACTTGGGCTACGAGGGCGTCGTGGTCCGGGCACAGGAGGCGACGCCCGACCACGCCGCAGTTCGCGAGGCGTCGGGAATCGACGTCGTCGACGCCGTCGAAGTGGTCGCGTCCGATCCCGAACGCGCCAGCGGCGCCGTCGGCGGCCTCCGTCCCGACCACACGCTGCTCTGCGTCCGTGGCGGCACCGACCGCCTCAACCGCTTCGCCGTCGAGAACGACCGCATCGACGTGCTCACCCAGCCGATGACCGACGGTGGTGACGTGAATCACGTCCTCGCGAACCGCGCGGCCGAGAACGGCGTCCGCATCGAGTTCGACTTCGGGCCGGTCCTGCGCACGACTGGCGGGAAACGGGTGCAGGCGCTCCGCAACCTCCGCAAACTCCGCGAACTCGTCGCGGACGCCGACGCCCCCTACGTCGTCAGCGCGAACGCCGAATCCCATCTCGAACTGCGGGCGCCGCGGGAGCTGCTCGCCGTCGGCGACGCCGTGGGATTCGACCCGGATACCGTCCGAGTGGGCCTGCGCGAGTGGAGTGTCCTCGCCGAGCGCAACCGCCACCGGCAGTCCGAGTCGTTCATTGGCCCGGGCGTCGAACGGGGGCGACACGACGGATGAAACACCTCCCCAAACATCTCCGGCCGCGGTGGCGCTATCTCGCCGTCGGGCTGGAGGCGTGGCCCGACGCCGACTTCTCCCGGGGGGCCTTCCAGCGGGCGGTGTGGTACGCGGCAGGGAACCTCCTCGGCGACGCCGGGAGTGCGGACGCGGACCTCCGGGTGCTCCAGTTTTCGTTCGGCGGCGGCACGGGCGAGGCGGTGGTGCGCGTCCGCCGCGGCGAGGTCGACCCGGCGCGGGCGGCGCTGGCCTGTGTGAGCGAGGTGGACGGTCACTCGGTCGGCCTCCACGTCCGCGGCGTCTCCGGAACCATCCGGGCCTGTGAAGAAAGGTACCTCAAGCCCTGAGCGTCCGGAAAAGTCGATTTATTTATAAATGAATTACTGATGAGCATCAAATGTGGAATTTGTATTATCGAAATATACGATCTAAATCAGAGTGGAAAATACTGATCAGAATCGCTATTCTCCGGGACCGATCTTTCAGATTATTGGTTTGATTCAGGTAGAGAGAAAGCAAACCCGCCGTTCTCCTCTCCTACTGCGAAGACTCCGTTAGGGTCGTGAGTGAAATTGATGATAGAACCGTACATATTCGAAATCCGCGGCTCATAATCTTCATCCGCACCGATGACGATGCCTATATTCGTCATTCCACCTCCCCCACCTCCGGGAAATTTTATTGAGGAAGGATGGATGATAAACTCGTCACCGTCGTAAAGAAAGCGCCCACGAAATGAGATCGTACTATTGTCGGGGTCGTACTCGGAGAGAAATCCTATCTTATATTTTTCGTTCCATAATTTCAGACGATTACTCTGATATTTTATATCCCAAAATTCTTCGGTATCTGCCCACCACTCATTGTCCGTAATGACGGCAATCAAGTCATTATCTTCATTATAGAAATTCACGTCAAATTCCACTCTTCCATCTGTATAATTAACTGAGATTATTGGCTCACCTTTCACCTGTAAAATCCGATACCGGCCAAAAGAGCCAATTTCTACCACATTCGAACCAAGTGGGATTACTGGCGAATGGGGATCAAAATAAAAGTCATAGTCCACTACTTCGCTGTTCGCCGGGTCCCTCTTCGCTTCATATAATTCTGACCGCGAGATCGCCCCATCATCACTCAGTCGATGATGGTTAGGACAAAGAGCGACCATATGATCAGGGTCGTGCTGTTCAACTTCACTATATGGGATGATGTGGTGATATTCGATAAGCGGCGCACCACAAACAGCACACCCAAAATTCACCTCCTGCCTCAATTCTCGTTTAACGCTTGCAGGAGGTATTCGGCCCATAGCCGATTTGTCTACTCTTGTATTTATTAAATTACACGAACGGCTATGTTGACTTGACTCTATCTTATCAGAGTCGCTCGGAGAGTCTATCTCTCAACGACCCTTTCCAACGGGCCATCGCATTGGGGACATTTCTTTGGAATCTCATCAATCTCAGTAAGGCCGAGTTTATGACCACAGGCATAGATCGCGTCGATACATTTTAGATCGCTCATACTGCCGTAATCACCCGACACAGGGAAGTGACTTCTTGTAATACGTTACCGGACGCCACACACTTAACAGGAAAGGTATTTAGGACGCCGGACCGGAGTCCCGGCCGAGAGACGCGTCGTGTTCGAGAACGACCGTCGGCGTGGCTACGTCCGCGACGGTACCGTGGACGTCGACGGGCCGACTGGATTCACGGGCGCGACCGAACTCGATCTCGAGTCAGAGTCAACGTGATACAATGCAGGGACAAGCCCAACAGCAGGCATACGACCGCGGGATAACGATCTTCTCGCCCGATGGCCGCCTCTACCAGGTCGAATACGCCCGAGAGGCCGTCAAGCGAGGGACCGCAAGTATCGGCATCCGAACCGAAGACGGCGTGGTACTGGCGGCGGATAAGCGCTCTCGGTCGCCGCTGATGGAGCCGACGAGCGTCGAGAAGATTCACAAGGCCGACAACCACGCGGGCATCGCTTCTGCGGGCCACGTCGCCGACGCCCGCCAGCTGATCGACTTCGCCCGCCGGCAGGCCCAGATCAACCGCCTCCGATACAGCGAGCCGATCGGCATCGAGACGCTCACGAAGGAGGTCACCGACCACATCCAGCAGTACACGCAGGTCGGCGGCGCTCGCCCCTTCGGTGTTGCCCTCCTCATCGGCGGCATCGAGGACGGCGAACCCCGTCTCTACGAGACGGACCCCTCGGGGACGCCCTACGAGTGGAAGGCCGTCTCCATCGGCGCCAACCGGGGCGACCTCCAGGAGTACCTCGAAGAGAACTACGGTGACGACCTCGACCTCGACGGTGGGATCGCACTCGCGCTCCGCGCGCTCGCGTCGACCAACGAGGACACGCTCGAACCCTCCGGTGTCGACGTAGCGACCGTCGATGTCGAGAGCGAGGCGTTCCACGAACTCGACAACGACGAGATCGAGACCCACCTCGACGACCTCGACCTCCTGCCGAGCGAGGGCGACGACGACGGCGACGACGGCGACGAGGAGTAACGAACCGGCCCGATCCTGCGGTTTCGGTCGCCGTTTCCGTTCTCGACTCCCCTGCCGGCGGAGACGAGACGGTCCCGACGCTCGTACTGCCAGTTGTACGTCGATCACGATACTCGCCACTCCGAAGTGAAGATACTCTGACAGTGGTTATTGTAAGTCAGTACCGGTGGTTCGCCAGAACGGGTCGGCGAACCACCGGTAAATAGTCACAATAAACACTATGAAACAGCACAGCCGACAGTATCAGTACTCTTCGTACGCGAGATTCATCAGCCACTGCGAGAAGGCGTCGCTCCGGGGGTCGACTTCCTCCTCGCCGATAAATGGCGAGAGCATGTCGCCGGCCATCAGCAGGGAGAAGTCGAGGTCGCTGGCGGTTGGCATCAGGAAGTAGGTGTTGTGGCCCTGGTAGACGGTCTCTTCGCGATTGATGAGGTCCTTCTCGACCAGCGACTCGGCGAGGCGACTCCCCTTCCGCGACGAGACGTCGAGTTCCTTCCACAGTTCGCTCTGGTGGATGCCCCGCGTCTCCAAAACGAGTTCGAGCGCCGCACGCTCGTCGTCCGACAGGTCGGCGTTGTCGGCTGCGCTCATCGGCACACCCCCCAGTCTACGATCCGGAACATACAGTCACGAACTGGCGGGGCAGGTTTAAACCTGACTTTCGGCCACCCGTCGGTACGCCGTCTCGCAGGGTGCGCCGGACGCGAACCGGTATTCCTGTTCGTCCCCGAGACTGATCAGCGACGACGACCGAGTGCCGTAACCGTTCTCGTGGATGCAGACGCCGTAGTCGTGGTCCGCGAGCACCGTCGCTGCGCGGTCGAGCCAGTCCGCCGCGCCCTCGCCGGGTTCGGGCGTCAGCGCCGTTCGGACCGCCCGGGCGTTCTCCGCCTGTTCGCTGGCCCGGTCGGCGCGGGCGGGGTCCTCGGGGGTGAGGAAGGCGTCGGTCACGGCGCCGCCGCCACCGAGCGCCGCGCCGCTGTTGACGACGACGTGGACGCCGGGGTCGAGCTGTGACACGCGGAGGTGACCGTCCCACTCGAACAGGTAGGCTGCGGTTCGGTCGGCGACGACGAGGTTGAAGCCGTCGTAGTCGTGGGCGTCGACCGACCGCTCGACGAGGCGGGCAGCCGACAGCGCGTCGAGTTCCCGGAGGGCGTCCGCGACGAGGAGTCCCCTGGATCGCTCGGCTGCGAGGCCGTCGACCCAGCGGTTCGTGATGCCGACGAACACCCCGGCCTCGTTGTAACCGATCCACGTGCCACCGGCGCGGGCGTCGCGCGGGGCGACGACGACCGGATCGGCCTCCGTCCGGCGGGGTGGCTCCGAGGGACGGTCCCGCCGCTCGTCACGGTTGGCGGCGACGACGACCGGCGCGTCGGGAAACACCTGCCACGCGAGAGTCAGGGTGCACACGGGCGCTCGTAGGCGAGCCGGGCGGTTAAAAGCGGCGCGCTACGCCCGCCAGTCGTCGGGGACGCCCGCGGCGTCGTTCGTCGCGATGGCAGTTCGGACGGCGGCGACGTTCTCGGGAACATCGTGGACGCGCACGATGTCGGCACCGCGGTCCACGGCGAGGGCCGTCCCGGCGATGGTCGCGGGGAGTCGCTCACCCGCGTCCTGTCCCACGTGGGCGTACATCGATTTGTGGGAGTGGCCGACGAGGAGCGGACAGCCGAGCGCCCGAAACTCGTCGAGACGGTCGAGGAGTTCGAAGTTCTCGACGGCGTCTTTCCCGAAGCCGAGGCCGGGGTCGACGATCACCTGCTCGCGGTCGAGCCCCGCCCGCTCCGCCAGCGCCACCCGCTCCGCGAGTTCGTCGATCACGTCCGACACCACGTCGTCGTACGTGACGGTCTTGCCGGGGACGACCGGCGCGTCGATGCTGTGCATCACGACGACCGGCACGTCGTACTCGGCGGCGAGAAATCGCATCTCGGGGTCCGCGAGGCCGGTCACGTCGTTGAGGATGTCCGCGCCAGCCGCGAGCGCCGCCCGCCCCACCGCCGCTTTCCGCGTGTCGACCGAGACCAGTACGTCGACGTCGGACAGCGCCTCGATCACCGGGCGGACGCGCTCTATCTCCTCGGCGGGTGGCACGGGGTCGGCGCCGGGGCGCGTGCTCTCGCCGCCCACGTCGATCACGTCGGCGCCGGCGTCGACCATCGCCTCGGCGCGTGCGACGGCTGCCGACTCGTCGAAGAAGTCACCGCCGTCGTGGAAGCTGTCCGGCGTCACGTTCAGGATACCCATGACGGACGGCCGATCCGACCATGGGTAGCTGTCGTCGGTCGCTTTCCCGTCGTCGATCCGGCCTCGGAGCAAGTCGGCCACGGTCCCCAGTCCGCGCTCGTCGAGCGTCGCGACGAGCGTCTGGAGATCGGCGTCCGTCCCCGCGATCACCGCGTCCCGGAGTTCGCGGCCGGTTCGGTAGTCGGCGGTGACGGCGACCGCGTCGGCGCGACCGGCGGCGCGGTCGAGCACTCGCGCTTCCCGGCGGTCGAGTCGCGTCGTGACGACGCGGTGAACTTCCTCGTTTGCCGTCTCGGGGTCGGCGTGAGCGCGGTCGAGGACCGCCCGCGCGTCGTCGGGGTCGTCGACCTGCCGTTCGACGGCGAGTCTGGACCACGTCCGTCGCGCTTCTGCGACGGCGAACAGCGACCCGGCGACGAGGACACAGTCGCCCGACTCGGCGGCGTCACGGGCGCCGGCGAGGGCGTCGGCAACTGACGGCGCGGTCTCCACCGTCGCGGCGTCGGCGGCCGTCTCGAATGCGGCCGCGAGCACCGCCGGGTCCGAGGCACGTTCGTGAGCGGGCGCGCAGGTTCGAACCGACGCCACCGGTGGCAGTGCCGCAGCCATCGACCGGTGGTCCTTGTCGTGCATCGCCCCGAAGACGAGGTGGAGGTCGTCGTAGTCGTACTCGCCGAGCGTGGTCGCGAGCGCCTCGCAGGCGCCGGGGTTGTGCGCGCCGTCGAGGACGATCAGCGGGTCGCGTTCGACCACCTCGAACCGGCCGGGCCAGTGCGCGCTCCGGAGGCCGCGCGCGAGGGCGGCGTCGGTCACGTGCTCGTCACCGACCTGCCGGGCGAGGACGCACGCCACGCCCGCGTTCCGCGCCTGATACGCGCCGGGCATCGGGACGCGTGTCTCGACGCTCCAGGCGTCGCCGTTCACCGCGATGCCCGACTCGACGCGATTGACGAGCCCGTCGTAGCGGACGGTCACGTCCGGTGACTCCTCCGGGATGCCGACCGACAGCGCGTCGGGGGCGTGTCGGCGGACGGCGGCCAGCGACTCTCCGGTCGCACCCGTCACCAGCGGCGCGTCGTCCGGGGCGACGGTCACCTTCTCCGCCGCAATCTCGTCCAGCGTGTCGCCGAGGATGTCGGTGTGTTCGAGGCTCACGGCCGTCACCGCCGCGGCGACGGGGTCGACGACGCTCGTGGCGTCGAGTCGCCCCCCCATGCCGACTTCGAGCACCGCTACGTCGACATCGGAGCGCCCGAAATACCAGAGGCTCATCGCCGTGAGCGTCTCGAACGAGGTGAGCGGGTCGCCCTCGACGGCTTTCTCGACGAGGAACGGGCGGACCCGCTCGACGAACTCGACGACGGCGGATTCGGTGATCGTTCGTCCGTCGACGCGGATGCGCTCGCGCACGTCGTCGAAATGCGGCGACGTGTACAGGCCGACCCGGTATCCCGCCTCGCGGAGGATCGATTCGGTCATTCGTGCCGTACTTCCTTTCCCGTTCGAGCCGGCGACCTGGACGAACGCCACGTCCTCGTGGGGGTCGTCGAGGTGGGTGAGCAGCTCCCGAATCGACCCCGTGCCCGGATCGAGCGCGAAGCGGCGGAGGTCGGAGAGAAAGTCCGCCGCGGCGTGATAGTCCATGCCTCACGATTCCACCGGGTGAGGTTTTAGTGTCACGGGTCGAGACGAGCGTTGCCAGCTACACGTAGCCTCGCTCGCGCGCCCGTTCGAGCGCCGATTCGTCGACGAACACGACGATCTCGTCGTTCCAGAGTCGGAAGTCGTGACGGTGGCGTTCGTAGCCCGACACCTGCCGGGCCACGCGGTCCTCGTCCCAGCTGGCGGCGACTATGACCGGCGGCGGGTCGTCGCTCAGATTCGCGCCGGGGGCGATGCTCGTCACGTTCGCGCCGTAGCGTTCGAGATACCACGGCAGCGGGAGCCGGGTGTGCCACGACGGTCCACCGGGGCGAGGCTGTCGGAGCGACGACTCGTTTTCGACGTAGAAGCGCACGTCGTTCGGGTTGTTCGGTGTGTGTGTACCGACGAACACCACGTCCCTCCCGTCGGTGACCCGGACGACGCCGTGGACGAGTTCGAGCGTGTCCTTGAGGTCGTTTTCCGGCTGTGCCCACTGGATGACTTCGCCGGCCTCCGCGTCGGACGTGCTGTTCGCGTAGGTGGCGTTGGCGCCGACGACGCCGACGGCCGCACCACAGAGCAGGAGCGCCGCGATTAGGGTCGGCGTCGTCCACGCCGAGGTGGTCGTGAGGGCGGCGAGCGGTGTGGCGTCACGGCCGTCCGCGTTCTCGGTTCGTGTGCGATCGAGTGCGTTCCCGACCCGCCGGGTGAGCGCCGCGACGCCGACGGCGGCGGGGATTGCAAGCGGGATGACGGCGTGGAGTGCCGCCCACGGCGCGCGGATGTCCGTCGCGATAGGGTAGCCGAGAACGCTCACGACGCCCCAGTACGTCGCGAAGGCGACGATGTCGCGGTAGCCACCGTCTTCGTCGCCACCGCCGTAGCCGTCGGCGACGAACCCGATGAGAGCGAACAGGCAGACGAAGGGTGCGCCGTACCCCAGGGTTTCGAGGTAGTCGTAGAGGAAAGGCAGATAGTCGTGGTTCTGGTGGCTGCCGGCGACCCAGAGGCTGTAGAAGGACTCCCACGAGCCGACGGTCGCCTCTTCGACGACGCCGGGGAGGCGGCTGGGCGCGGCGAGCGCCTGCCACAGTTCGGGTCGTGGAGCGTAGAAGAAAGCGACGACGGTGAGGAAGACGACGACGGCGCCGACGGTGTGGGCGAGGCCGCGGCCGATCCCTCGGGGGACCGAGCCACCCCACGTCCGGAGGCGGTAGGCGACTGCCGTCCGCCACTCGCGGGTGACGAGATGGCGGACGGACAGATCGGATCGAGCGGCACGGAACAGGCGGTGATCGACGAGGAGAGCGCCCGCACCGAGAAAGCAGAGCAGGTAGACGACGGCGTTCTCCTTGGTCGTGAACGCGAGGGCGAAGGCGGCGGCGGCGGGGTAGACGAGGCGTACGTCGTCGCGGTCGAGGGCGCGGACGAACAGCGCGAGGGCGACGAAGGCGAACGCGCCGACCAGCAGGTCGTTGCGCATGAACCGCGAGTAGTAGACCAAAAGCGGGTTGACCGCGAGGACGACGGCGAGCGCGACGACTTCCACGTCGTCCAGGTGGGCGCGGAGCAGCCACGCCGAGAGGGGGAGCAGGCCGCCGACGAGAGCGACGATCAGGCGGGCGCTGAAGTCGGAGGCATCGAGGAAGGGAATGGAGAACACCCAGTCGTTGACGACAAAGAGGAAGGGGCCGTGGACGATGGGGCGGTAGGCGAACTCCCCCGTCTCGTGATAGCGGAGGATCCAGTAGCCGACGCGGCCTTCGTCCCAGTGGAAGATCCGGGCGCCGAGCCCGACGAGACGGACGGCGAGGGCGAGGGCAGTGATCACGAGGACCGCCTGGAGGGAACGGCGGCGACCGTCGAACTGCATCGCTAACCCCTGTCGCCTCGGTGGTAACAATTCTTTTGTTTTGCGAGACGGCGAGCGCTCCGGTCAGGTCGTGCAGTACGTGATGGCGTCGCGGACAGCCTCTCGCCGCCCGATGAACGTCAGATGATCGCCCAGTTCGAGTTGGTCGTCGGGGTGGGGCAGACGGTTGGTGTCGCCGCGACTGATCAACGCGAGGTGACAGCCCTCCGGCAGTTCGTCGGTCAGGTCGGACACTGTCTTGCCGGCGTGTTCCGATGCCGTCACTTCGACTTCCTGTACGTCGCCGTCCCGATCGAGTTCCCGCATCCACTGGGAGATTCCCGGTCGCTCGATGACGTTGTCCATCGACCATGCGACCGACATCGAGGTCGAAATCGCGTCGACATCGAGCCCCTCGAACGCGTCGAGATTCTGCGGTTCGTTCACGCGGGCGACGACCGTCTCGACGCCGTACGTGTTGGCTGCAAGCTGACCGACGAGGAGATTCACGTCGTCGTCGCGGGTCGCCGCCGCGACGGTTTTCGCGTTCTCGATCCCGGCGCTTTCGAGGACGGTCCGGTTCGTCCCGTCGCCGTTGTGGGCGGCAAACCCATCCACTCGAAGTTGTTCGATCACCTGCTGGTCTCGATCGACGATCACCACCTCCTCGCCGCGGTCGCTGAGCCGCTCCGCGAGTTCCCGCCCGACTCGGCCACCGCCGACGATAACCACGCGCATCGGAATCACGTCGAGTACCTGTGCGATATGACGGGCCAGCCCTCCTTCAAACACGACGGTCACGAAGATGACGAGAAAGACCGTCCCGACGAGCAACGTCGCCGCCTCAGGACGCTGTGACTGGAGTTCGAGCGCGAAGAGGGTCGCGACGCTGGCCGGGATGATCCCCCGAGGGCCGAGCGCACTGACAAAGAGACGCTCGCGGAGGGTCAACCGATCGCCCACGGTACAGAGGAGGACGACCGCCGGCCGAACGAGCACTGCGATGGCGACGACGGCGACGACGCCGCCGGTGCCCAGTTCGAGCAAGTCCTCGAGCGAGAGCAACGACGCGAGCGAGATGAACACGAACGCGATGACGAGCAGCGAGATGTCACCTTTGAACCGTTCGATGGTTCCCCGATAGGGGATGTCCACATTTCCGAGAACGAACCCGCCGGTTGCGACGGCCGCGATGCCGGCTTCCGACGCGCCGAAGTGGGCGCCCAGCACCTCCGCACTCCCGTACATCACCAGCGACGACACGAGCACCATGAGACGGGCGTTCTGTGGCGCGTTCTCGACGGCCTGTGTGCCGTGTCGGAGCACGTACCACAGGGCGGCCGCGACCGTCCCACCGACGACGATACCTAGACCGAACCGGAGCGCGAACTCACGGACGAGCGTCGGCAGTCCCTGTGAACCCAGCAGCACGTACTCGAACATGACGATCGCCAGAATCGCCGCCGTGACATCGTTGACGACACCTTCCGTTTCGAGCGTCGACGCGACGCGTTCACGGACGGGGACGACACTCAGAATCGGTGTGATCACCGTCGGCCCGGTCGCGATGAGGAGCGCCCCGATCAGGACGGCCACGTCCCACGGCGCGCCGAGGACGTACCGGACGACGACGGCCGTCCCGACGAGCGAACCGAGGGCACCGAACGTCACTAGCCGGATCGTCTCGCGGCGCGCGCCGCGGATTCGGTCGATCCGCAGGTGGAACGCGCCCTCGAAGACGATGATAGCGACGCTCAACCCCACGATGGCCTGGAGTGCGTCTCCGAAGATGCTGGGAGTGACGATGCCGAGCCCTTCCGGGCCGACCACGACGCCCGCGAGGATCAGAAACACCACACTCGGGACCCGCAGCCGGTCTGCGAGAACCTGTGCAGCGACGCCCAACCCCATGATCGTCACGACGATCTGGATGATGTCGACGGCGGCACTCATACGACGGGAGAACTCTCTGTGTTCCGAGACCGGCCCGAATTCATCGCTCTGGGAGACGTTGCGGGGTGTGGGTACAAAGTGGCTTTCACGTCGTCCCGAGTCCAGCGCCAGTTCCCGACGGTCGTGACGCCACTGTTACGGGCCGTCACTCGGACAGTAAGCTCTTTCCCACCCCGCGCCGACGCGCTCGATATGGTTACACTGGGGCTGGTGGTGGCGCAGTTCAACGCGTCCGTCACCGAGCCGATGGCGGAGGAAGCGCAGGCGGCGGCCGCCGAGGTGGACGCCGACATCGTGGAGACGGTGGAGGTGCCGGGATCGTACGACACGCCGCTTGCCGCGGACCGGCTCGCTCGACGGGACGATGTCGACGCGGTGGCCGTGATCGGCGCTATCGTCACCGGCGACACGGCACACGACCGGGTGATCGGCGATGCGACGGCACAGGCGCTGACGCAAGTGAGTCTCGACCGCGACACGCCGGTCACGTTCGGGGTGAGTGGGCCAGGTATGAGCGGGGCGGAGGCGCGCGAGCGTGTCGAGAAGGGAGCGGAAGCGGTAAACGCAGCGGTCGAGATGGTACGCACGTTACCATGACGGACTTCGACTTCGCGTCGCGCGTCGAGCGCGTCGAGCCGAGTGCGACTCTCGCGATCAGCAACCTCGCCAACGAGCTCGAGGCAGAGGGGATCGACGTCGTCGATCTCTCGGTCGGCGAGCCCGACTTCGACACGCCGGAGAACATCAAGCAGGCTGCCAAGGACTCCCTCGACGCCGGCGACACGAGCTACACCTCCTCGAACGGCGTCTCGGAACTCCGCGAGGCCATCGCCGAGAAACTGCGGGCCGACGGCGTCGACTGCACGGCGGACAACGTGATCGTCACCCCCGGGGGCAAGCAGGCGCTCTACGAAATCTTCCACACGCTGATCGATTCGGGCGACGAAGTCGCTCTCCTCGATCCGGCGTGGGTCTCTTACGAGGCACAGGCGAAGATGGCGGGCGCCGACCTCGCACGCGTCGACCTCTCGCCATATGATTTCCAACTCGAACCCGCGCTCGACGACCTCGCCGAGACGGTCTCCGACGACACCGAACTCCTCGTCGTCAACTCGCCGTCGAACCCGACGGGGGCCGTCTACTCCGACGCCGCGCTGGAGGGTGTCCGCGATCTCGCCGTCGACCACGACATCACCGTCATCTCCGACGAGATGTACCAGGACATCACGTACGGCGTCGAGCCGACGAGCCTCGCCACGTTCGACGGGATGGGGGACCGCACGATCACGGTCAACGGCTTCTCGAAGGCCTACGCGATGACCGGGTGGCGGCTGGGCTACTTCGCGGCGCCCGAGGACTTCGTCTCACAGGCGGGCAAGATCCAGTCACACTCCGTCTCCTGTGCGGTCAACTTCGTCCAGCACGCGGGCATCGAGGCGATCCGCAACACCGACGACGCGGTCGTCGAGATGCGTGACGCCTTCCGGGAGCGACGCGACATGCTCGTCGATCTCTTCGCGGATCACGGTGTCGACGTGCCCGTCGGTGACGGCGCGTTCTACATGATGCTGCCAGTCGATTCGGACGATCAGGCGTGGTGTGAGGGCGCCATCGAGGACGCTCACGTCGCCACCGTCCCCGGTAGTGCGTTCGGGACGCCAGGCTACGCCCGCATCTCCTACGCGGCGAGTCAGGAGCGCCTCCGCGAGGGCGTCGAGCGACTGGCCGAGAACGGCTACATCTGAGGGGCGTGGGTTTAGGTAGCAAGCCGACCCACGACTACCCGATGCGCGTCCGGGACCTCCCGCTGTCGAAGACGATCGTCGATCACTTCGAGTCACGGGGGATCGAAACGCTGTATCCGCCACAGGCCGCGGCGGTCGAGGCCGGCGTGACCGACGGGCGCCGCCTCGTCGCGGCAGTGCCGACTGCCAGCGGCAAGACGTTCGTCGCCACGCTCGCGATGCTGACCGCCGGTGGGCCGGGACTCTACATCGTCCCGCTCCGGGCGCTCGCCCGCGAGAAATACGAGACCTTCTCCGAACTCCCCGGCGTGAGCGTCGGCATCTCGACCGGCGACTTCGACTCCAGCGCCGCCGAGTTGGGTGACAACGACATCGTCGTCGCGACGAGCGAGAAGGTGGACTCGGCCATTCGCAACGGTGCCGACTGGATCTCCGATCTGGCCTGTGTCGTCGTCGACGAGGTCCACCTCGTCGGGAGCGAGGGGCGCGGGCCGACGCTGGAGGTGACGCTCGCCACCCTCCAGCGGCGGGCGCCGGGCGTCCAGATCGTCGCGCTCTCGGCGACGGTCGCCAACCCCGACGAACTCGCCGACTGGCTGGACGCCGGCCTCGTGCAGTCGACGTGGCGGCCGGTCGACCTCCGGACCGGCGTCTACGCGGGCGGTGACGCGACGTTCGACGACGGAACCGAACGTGACGTGGCGATCGCTGGCGACCCCGACGACGCGACTGACGCCACCGAGGCGCTCGTCGCCGAGACGGTCGACGACGGCGGGCAGGCACTGGCGTTCGTCCGATCCCGGCGGGAAGCGGAGGCGCTGGCGGAGCGACTCTCCGGGCAGGGTTCGTCGCCGGGCGTGGCCGACGAGATTCGTGACCTCGACGGGACCGAAACCGGCCGCCGCCTCGCCGACTGCGTCGAGGGTGGCGTCGCCTTCCACCACGCCGGCCTGCGGAGCGCCCATCGCATCGCCGTCGAACGGGCCTTCCGAAACCGCCACCTCCGCGCCATCTGTGCGACGCCGACGCTCGCGGCGGGTGTCAACGTCCCCGCGCGTCGGGTCGTGATTCGGGATCAGAAGCGGTACACGGGATCGGGGATGGAGTGGCTGCCGACCCTCGAAGTTCACCAGATGTGTGGGCGGGCCGGCAGGCCGCATCTCGACCCCTACGGCGAGGCGGTGCTGGTCGGCGATCCGACTGTCAGCGACGAGTTGTGGGAGCGGTACGTCGAGGCGGGGCCGGAGCGTGTCGAGTCGAAACTCGCCGATCCGAACGCGCTCCGGACGCACGTGCTCTCCATCGTCGCCTCGGATTTTGCGGCGTCGCGGTCGGGCGTCCTCGACGTACTGGACGCCACGTTCTTCGCGCACGAGACGCCCACCGAAGAGCTGGCCGGAGTCGTCGACACGGCGGTCGCGGACCTCGTCGAGATGGGAATGGTCGTCGACGACGACGGACTGACGGCGACCGACCTCGGCACACAGGTGTCCCGACAGTACGTCACGCCGGAGACGGGCGCTCGCATCGTCGATGGCGTGCGGGCCGCGGCGGGGCTGTCGACGGTGACGGGGCTGACCGCCCTCGAAATCGTCTGTGACACGCCGGATATGCAGGATACGTATCTCGGCAACCGCGAACGCGCCGACATGTACCGCTTCGCGCAGGCCCACGCCGACGAGTTCACCACGCGCATGGGCGAGACGGACGACTTCGAGGGGTGGCTGACGGCGGTGAAGACGGCGCGCATCCTCCACGAGTGGACGAACGGAGCGAGCGCCGAGGAACTGGTCGAGCGGTTCCGCATCGGACCGGGCGACCTGGAGTCGCGGATCGAACGCGCCGAGTGGTTGCTCGGCGCGGCCGACGCCATCGCCACGGTGGTCGGGGCGCCGATCGATGTCCCCTTCCGCGCCCGTCGAACGCGGCTGTGAGTGTCAGACGAGTTCGTACAGTGTCGCCCCGACCGTGACGAGCACGCGGTCCTCGACGGGCGCCAGTCCGCCCGGAGTTACTGCCTCGAAGGCGTGTGTCCACAGTACGTCGCCGTCCATGTCGTAGGCACGGACCGCTCCCGTCCCGTCCCCCCGCTCGCCGGCGACGAGGAGCGTGTCGCCGCCGACGACTGGAGTGGAGACGCGCCACTCGACCTCGTCGCGCCAGCGCGTCTCGCCGGTCGCAAGATCGATAGCCATCACGACACCGGTTCCGTCCCCGGTTTCGACCGCCGTGTAGCCACGGTCGCCGACGACGGCGGGGGTGGCGACGTTCCTTCCGAGCGGCCGCGGCTCCCAGAGGTAGTCGCCGGATTCGGTGTCGACGGCGGCAACCACGCCGCCGCCCTCCGCGTAGGTGCCGAGGACGAGGCGGCCGTCCGCGACGGCCGGGGGGTGTGGGAAGCCGTCGGTCGGGCCGGCACTCCACGTTCGCTCCGGGCCGGCCTCGAGGCGACGGTCGAGCCCCGTCCGTGGTGCGTAGGCGACGGTGCCGTCGAGCGGAGCGTCCGTGGCGTACAGTCGGCCGTCGACGAGAGCGGGCATCGCGCCGTCGACGCGCCAGCGACGACCACTTTCGGGGTCGACTGCCCGCACGGCGCCGCTCTCGCAGCCGACGTACACCTCGCGGGAGCCGACGGTCAGGCCCTGTGGATTGTCGTCACGGAGAGGGGTCCGGTAGGCCTCGCGCAGATCAGCGGTGCCGTAGCCGACGACGGTCGCCGGCCCGTCGGCGCCGTCCGCGCCGACCGTGTGGAGGCGGTTGTCGGGGCCGAAGCCGGCGAGCGGAGTCGGGGCGTCGCGTTCGAGAGCGACCGTCTCGCCGGCGCGCGGCATCACGACGAGTCCCGAGCCGTACGTCGCGACGTGATCGGTACCGACGAGCGGGGCGAATCGGGGTCGGTTGGCGACCGTCGCGGCCGAGACGACGGTTCGGACCGTCGGCGGGTTCCGGGGTGGGCTGGCAGTCGGACTGTGAGCGGTGTTCGCAGGGTCGTGTCGAGGGAGCGGCCACGTGCCGGGTGCGGGCGTCCAGGAGGTAAAGGCCGCGTCCGCCGCGCCGCGATGCAGGCGGTAGGCCCCGTAGCCACCGGCGGCAGCGGCGATACCGCTACCGAGGAGGCGACGGCGTGTGATGGAGGGCATCACCTCGTGGTTCACACGCCCGGTAAAAAGTGTGGCGCAGACGGCCTGACCCGCGGATCAGTTCGTGTACTGTTCGATCAGGCTAGTCAGTCGATCCGCGTCCTGCACGCCGACCATCTGCTCGACGGCCTCGCCGTCGGCGAACAGTACGAGTGTCGGCACGCCGCGGACGCCGTACTGCGAGGCGAGCGACTGGTTCGCGTCGACGTCGACCTTGGCGACTGCTGCCGGTGTCTCCGCCGCGAGCGACGCGACGATGGGTTCGAGCATCTGACAGGGCCCACACCAGTCGGCGTAGAAGTCCGCGAGCACCACGTCGTACTCGCTCGTCAGATCGGTGAGCTCCGGCTCACCCTCGACGTGGACGGGATCGTCGGGTGCCGTGCCGCCATCGAGATCTCGCTCCAGTCGCTCGCGTTTCTGCTCGCGAATCCGTTCGATGTCGTCGGTGTCACTCATCGGCCGTGTATTGGCGCCGGATCGATTTAATAGTTTTGCAAAGATATTACAATTCTGTCTGATCCCGGGCCGTAGGTCATAGCGTTATAGCATCCTCTAGGGCCAGAATCAGCTAATTTAGTCCCGATCGTACGCTCCGGACTTGCTAAGGTTGCCCACTTCATCGAGTACGGCCGGCGTCCGGCAGACGCCGGGGGCACCGGTCACCTGTGGCACGGCACAGTTGTTACAGGAGGCACAGGCGGCGCTCGCTGCGGCGTCGGCGAGCAGGCGTGCGGGGAGTTCGGGTTCGGCGTAGAACGGCCGAGCCATACCCACGGCGTCACAGGCGTCACCGAGGAGGTGGTCGATGCGTGGGCGTTCCCGAATCCCGCCCTCGCAGAGAACGGGCACCGAGACGGCGTTCCGCACGGTCCGGCAGAGGTCGGCGTTCCACGCGGGGTCGAAGTCGTACCACCGAGCCTGCACGCGGTTGGCGAGGGCGACCAGCGCGGCCCGGAGACGACCACCGAACGCCTCGACGTAGCCCTCACGGAAGTCCTCGTCGCGCCACGCCCGGTCGGGGAACTGCCCACGGACGATACTCATATCCCAGAAGACGGAGCCCGAGACGGGGACGACGGCGTCGTAGCCGATGTCGTCGAGACGGCGACAGATGTCCACGGCGTCCTCGCGGGTGAGACGGCGACGGATCACGGGTGGTGCCGCCGTCTCCGCGGGCACCTTCGTCGTGAGGGGCACGTCACCCGCGTGGTCGCGGACGGCGTCGTGGACCGCTTCGAGGAATCTGACGCCGTCACCGAACTCGTCGCCGCGGCGGTTGTAGAACGGGGAGAGAAACTGGTGGACGATCCCCATGTTGGCGCCGGCGAGGTGGACGATATCGTAGCCGGCGTCGACGGCGTGACCCGCGGCACGGCCGAAATCCTGCGCGAGTTCGTCCACCCCGGCGGTGGAGAGGACGTGCGGATCGTAGTCAAGGAAGCCGAGGCGGTCGAGGGCGCGGAGGGGCGCCGGAGGCCGCGAGACGGCGAGTTGCTGGAGAGTGGGGTGATCGTCGCGGTAGCCGGCGTGCCACGTCTCCATGCTCCGCAGGCCGCCGTGTTCGAGCTGGATAGCGACGGCGGCGCCGTACTCGTGGAGCCGGTCGGTCAGGCGACCGAGACGGGCGACGAAGTCGGGGTCGTGGACGCGCGTCATGCCGGGCGCGGCACAGCCACCCTCGCCGCGGACGATAGTCGCTCCCTGACACACCAACCCTGCCCCCGACGCTGCGGCGGGTTCGAGGTGGTCGATCAAGCGGTCGACCGCGTCGTCGCCGTTGCCCGCACACTCCAAGAGCGGGGCGCGATAGAGTCGGTTCGAAAGCGGTACGTCACCGATCCGGAGCGGATCGGAGAGTCGGGCCATGGCCGGGATACGGGAGCCCGACGCAAAACCCTATGTCTCGTCTTCCGTGTCGTCACCGCTGCTCCCGAGGATGCGGTCCCGGTAGCGATAGAGGAGGCCGCCGCCCACGGCGAAGGGGGTGAGGAAGACGAGGAGGTAGGGTGCCGCGTAGGCCGCGGCGACGACGCTCGCTCGGAGGACGACGCCGACGCCGTGGACCGAATCGAGGAAAGCGGCGAGGACGGGCGTGTCGTACCACCGATCGGGCGCCGGCCGGTCCGGTCGGGGTTCGGTCATCTCGACAGTGATGGTCGAGTAGGCGACCCGCCGCTGGAGGTTCTGGAGGCGTGCTTCCGTCTGTTCGATTTCCGTCTGCACTTCCGAGAGACGCCGTTCCACCGCGAGGACGTCCTCGGTGTCGTTGGCGCGCTGATACAGCGTGCGCAGTCGGTCTCGCTCGGCCCGGAGGTTGTCCAGTCTGGCTTGCAGGTCGACCACCTGATCGGTCACGTCCTGGGTCGACGTGCTCGATTCGAGCACGCGACCCTCACCCTCGACGGTGGTCATGGTCCCGGTGAAGTTCTCGGCGGGCACCCGGAGGACGACTCGGCCGGCGGTCCAGGACTCCCCGTCCCGGTCGTGAACCTGCTTGGTCGAGTCGCTGACGTAGCCTCCGCGGGCCTCGACGGCCACAGTTAGATTCGCCCGCGCCGCCTCGTAGTCGTCGACCCGCAGGCGAACCTCGCCGGTGCGAATGATCGACCGTCCGGTCGTGGCCGTCTCGTCGGTCGCAGCCGCGCCGTCGTCGCCGCTCCCGCCGCCACCGCCCCCGTCGGCGGCGCGTTCGGCTTCGACGGCCGTATTCGCGACGGCCGCCGAGTCGGCACCGCCGCCGCTCACCTCCGCACCGCCGGCTGACCCACCACAGCCGGCGAGCAACACCAACACTACGAGCAGTGCGCTGACCGATCGCGTTCGATTCATACTCCACGCTACTCGACGGCCGTCCAAAACCCCCCACGAAAACACAAACGGCCGTTTGACTGACGACTCGCGGCCGCGCTCCCCACGAGTCTCTCTTTCACAGGAATCTCCCGAGCGAACTATACATTATATACGTTATTTTTATTCCGACACAACGACTGCTTCGTACCACGATGACCGATCACGCGGACCGCGAACGCTACTCGTGGGAAGACGCCACGGCGCGGGAGCGCGTCACGGACACACCACGAACGAATGCGAGCCGCTGCGGCCGAGCGAGCAGTGTACGCGGATGACGGGTCGGATCGACGCGGCGCTCGACGCCGTCGCCAGCGAGCGGGCGTCAGTGCGGACCGAGTACGAGGCCTTCGCGACGTTCGACAGTCGGGTCGCCGAACTGTCGACAGTCACGGTCCCGTCGGGACCGCCGCTCGTGGCCGATCCGCGACCGTCCGGGCAGTCGCTGGAGCGCGTGCGGACGGCCTACGCCGAGACGGTGATGAGCGTCCCCCACTACGAGGCGGAGTACGGCGACACCGTCGCCGAGAGTCTCGCCGCCGAGTTCGGCGACGACCTCGCGGCCGCGCTGCTGACCGGGACGGCGCTGACGCCGGAGCTTCGCGACGCCGTCCGCGCGGCGGTGTCCGCCGCCCGGCGCGAACGCGAAGCGTTTCTCGACGTTCTGGGCCGCGAGACCGACTCGCTCGCGACGATGGCCGACGACATCGACGCTCTCCGGGCCGATCTCGACGCCCTCGACGACCGCCCGCTCTCCGCCCGGAACTTCGACGAACTGCACGACGTGTGGTCGACGGTGCGGGAGTTGGAGGCGCGTCTCGACGGGATCGGCCTGCGTCGTCAGGAGACGATCCGGAGCCACCGAAGCGACCTCCCCGGTGTCCCCACCGACCTGTGTGAGTATCTGTACGACGATCTGTCGTCGTCCTATCCCGTCCTCGCCACGCTGGCTGACCTCGGTGACGAGTTGAACGGTGCCCGTCGTCGGGTCGAATGCGCCCTCGTCTCGACGGTGTAGGAGAGAGCCATCCCAACCATCCCCGGGCCGGGTCGTCACCTGAGACGGATTATTGTAACTGTGTACCGGTGGTTCACCGGACCATCTCGGCGAACCACCGGTACTGATTTACAGTAGACCGTATGAGACGCCGACCCGCTCCGGCCAGCGCCAGCCGACAGTATGAGGTGGCCACCCTCCCGACGGTTGGACATGGAACCCGAAGACCTCCGGGCGTCGATTCCCGTCTGTGAGCGCGGCGTCTACTTCAATACAGGGGCGTCGGGACCTGCCCCCCGTCACGTGATCGAGGCGACGACGGACTTCCTCGAACACCACGAGTACGTCGCGCCGGTCGCGGAGGGAGCCTACCCCGCCGCCTTCGAAACGTTCGACGAGACGCGGGAGGTCGTCGCCGACTTCCTCGGTGCTGACCCGCAGGAGATCGCACTGACCAATAGTACGGCCGACGGCATCGCTCGCATCGCCGCTGCCGTGGACTGGTCACCCGGCGACATCGTCGTCCGGACCGACCTCGAACACTCCGCTGGCGTGATCCCGTGGTGGAACCTCCGTGATCGGGGCGTGGAGGTGCAGGTGCTAGAGACCGACGCCGGCCGCCTCGACCTCGATGCGCTCACCGACGCCGTCGCCGACCCGGACGTGCGCCTGCTCTGTCTCAACTCGATCACCTGGAACTACGGGACGCGACTGCCGATCCCGGAAATCGTCGAAATCGCACACGACCACGATACGCTCGTCCTCGTCGACGCCGTCCAGTCGCCCGGACAAGTCCCCGTCGACGTTCGGGAGTGGGGAGCCGACTTCGTCGCCGCCGCAGGCCACAAGTGGCTGCTCGGGCCGTGGGGTGCTGGCTTCCTCTACGTCGACCGCGCGGTGGCCGACGGGTTGACGCCCGGCGTCGCGGGCTACCGGAGTGTCGTCGACCCCGGATCCGCGGACCTGGAACTGACCGCCGGTGCGCCCCGACTGGAGGTGGGGACGACCTCGCCCGCACCTTACCGCGGACTGATCGCCGCCATCGACACCGTCGAGGCCCTCGGCTACGACACCATCACGGGTCGGATCGAGCGACTGACCGACCGCCTGAAACACGGTCTGGGTGACCGCCTCCTGAGTCCCCGTCCGTACGAGTCGGGGCTGGTGACCTTCAGAGCCGACGATCCGGAGGCGCTGGTCGACCGCCTCGCCGACGAGGGGATTCATATCCGGTCGCTCCCGTATCCCGAGGCGGCCCGGGCGTCGGTCCACGTCTTCAACACCACCGACGACGTGGACGCGCTCCTCGACGCCCTGTGATCCCCGATACGCACTGCTCACGCCACCACTCGTCGGGCTGTGTGTGATCGGCTGTACCGCCACCCAAACGCGACGATATTTACGTCGCCGACCGGAAGTCGCTGGTATGTTCGACCGTCGCGGTGGTGGGGCGCGGTGAATCGCCTCCACCCGCGGATTCGCGTCGTCTGGGCCGGTCAGGCCGCCGTCACGGCGGCCATCCTCACCGTCGTGGTGCTGGTCGTGGACCGGCTGGCCGTCGACCTGCCGGTCTGGGTGCCCCCGGCCGTCTTCCTCGCCTTCCTTGGCGGCGGCGTCGGCCTCGCCTTCCTACGCTACCGCGTCTGGCGGTACGAGGTCCGGGACGACGCCCTCTATCTCGAACGCGGTGTCTTCACGCGCGTTCAGACGGTCGTCCCGTTCGTCCGCATCCAGCACGTCGACTCCTCGCGTGGCCCGCTCGAACGGCTGGTTGGCATCGCCAGCACCGTCGTCTACACCGCCGGCTCCCGCGGCGCCGACGTGACGGTGCCCGGGCTGACGCCGGGCGGCGCCGACGACCTGCGCGAGCGGCTGAAGCGACTCGCGATCCGCGCCGAAGGTGAAGACGCCGTATGACGAGACCAGTTGTGATACTGTCGGCTGTAACTGTACGGAACGATTCGGCACTCCGGGGTGCCGAATCGTTCCACGGACTGACAGCCGGCAGTATGAGTCGGGACCGATGCGTCGCCAGCGCGTCTCGGCGAATCACCGGTGAACGGACACAGCGATCCGTATGAGCCGGGGACTCTCGCGGCTCTCCGTCCCCTACCGCGTCGTCGAGCGTGGCGGGAGCATCATCTTCACCGCCATTATCCTCTTCTCCGGCGCGTCGGCCGCGTTCGGCCCGGCTGGCGGCCTCGTCGGCGTCGCCCTCGTCGGCGTCGCCCTCCTCGCGCTGATCGGCTACGAGGTGACCTACTACCGTCGCTTCGAGTACGACCTCGGGGGCGAGACGCTCGACATCCGCTCGGGTGTAATCTCGCGGCGTAACCGCGAAATCCCCATCCGGCGGGTTCAGAACGTCGACATCAGCCGGAACGTCGTGCAACGGCTCCTCGGCATCGCCATCGTCGACTTCGAGACGGCAGGCGGGAGCCAGACGGAAGCTTCTCTCCGCTTCGTCGATTTCGAGGAGGCCAAACGCCTCCAGCGTGAGATCGGTCGCCTGAAACGTGCGACCGGTGACGATGACGAGGACGGAAGCCCGGACGCCGAGCAGCCCACGTCCGAGGAACTGTTCGCCCTCTCGTCCCGCGAACTCGCGCTCGTGGGGGCCCTGTCGTTCGACGTACGGATTCCGGGACTCCTGTTCGTGCTCGTTTCGGGCAGCGTGCCCGCAATGTCGTCGGTCGTCCCTACCAGTGCGAGCACTATCCTCATCGCCATCGGCTTTGTCGCCGCCGCGGTCGTCGTGATCCTCGTCTCGTGGCTGGGTGGCGCCGCCGCTGCCGTCCTCAACTACTACGATTTCCGACTGACACAGGTCGAGGACGAACTCCAGTACGAACGCGGCCTGTTTCGTCGCTACGATGGCTCGATCCCACTGGACAAGATCCAGACACTGACGATCGTCGACGATCCGCTGAAGCGGCACTTCGGCTACGCGTCGCTCCGGATCGAGACCGCGGGCTACGCCCCGGGCGCCGGTGAGAGCGGCTCGGAGGCCGCGGTTCCTCTGGCGAGCCGTGACCGCGTGTTCGCGCTCGCCGACCGGATCGAGTCGTTCGGCTCGCCGGCGTTCGAACGCCCGCCCGAACGGGTACGCCGCCGCTACACCGCCCGGTATCTCATCGCCCTCGGCCTCGTCGTCGCGCTCCTCTCCGGCGTCGATCTGTTCACGGGGGCATTCTTCCCGTGGCCCCCGTACGCGCTGCTCTCGCTCGCCGTCCTCGCGCCCGTGGCGGCCCACTACAAGTGGCGCCACCGCGGCTACTGGCTCGGCGACAACCACGTCGTCACCCGCAACGGTGTCCTTCGCCGACGGATCAAGATCGTCCCGTACTACCGTATTCAGACGGTCATCGATTCGCGCAGCCTCTTCCAGCGGCGGTGGGACCTGGCGACCGTGACCGCCGACACCGCTGGATCGCTCTCGATCGTCGGTAACGACGCCGCCGCGGTCGACGTGGACGACTCGGTCGCCGATAGCCTGCGGGCCGACCTCGCCACGCGCCTCCGGGCGTCACTCGCCGCACGGCGTGGCTGGGTCGAGGGTACGGACGACGAGGAGGCGGCGGCGGGCGACGCAGCAGCCGCCACCGACGGCGACGACACGTCTCCCGGAGCCGACGGCCATCCGTCCCCCTGACGCCGGGTTTCACTCCGTCTTCGGAACTGCGGCGGCGCCGGCGACGAATATGGCCGTCGCCACCACCGCGAGGACGAGGAGGGCGACGGTCGGGTCGCCGCCCGTGGTGGCTTCCCGGACACCCCGCGAGAAGTACGTCAGCGGCGAGAGCGCCGTCACCGAGCGGAACCACACCGGCAACATCGACGGCGGAACGAACGTTTCCGAGAGCACCCAGACGGGGAAGGCGACGGCGTTACTGGCGGCGATGACGCCGTCCTGCGAGTCGGCGACGCGGCCGATGATCGCGCCCAGGCCACAGAACAGCGCGACACCCGCGACCACCAGCGGCACGAGGGCGAGGAGTCCCGTCCCGACGGTTATACGTGCACCCGTGACGAGGAGGACGAGGACGAACAGGAGCAGGGCGGCGAGGCCAATGATGGCGACGTTGACCAGCGTGTGCGCGAGCAGCCACTCCCAGCGACGGAGCGGCGTCGTCGCAAGTTTCTCGAACCGGTTGCCGTCGCGGTGGCGGGCGATGGTGCTTCCGACTCGCGAGAGCGGTGTGAACACCACGACGACGCCGAGATAGCCGGGGATGTAGTACGCCGGCTCCTGGGCGAACAGGCCGCCGCCGGTCGGCTGTGTCTGCACCAGCGCCCCGAAGATCAGGATGATCAGGATGGGGAAAAAGAAGGTGAAGAAGACGGCCGTCTTCCGCCGGAGGAAGGCAAAGAGGGCGGCGACGAACGCCGATCGGATACGCCGACTCCGGCTCATCGGTCACGCTCCTCCCGTAACGCCTCGCCGGTCAGGCGGAGGTACACGTCTTCCAGACTCGGCTCCGCCCACGTGAACGACTCGAAGTCGACGCCTGCGGCCTCCAGATCCGCGACGACACTGCCCACGTCCGCGAGCGCGACGTTCCGGACCACGAGTCGGCTGTCCCGCTCTCTCACTTCGGAATCGAGCGCGGCCGCCACTGTCTCGGTGTCGACGCCCACGCCGTCGACGAGCAGATGACTGTCGCCGGCGTGTTCGGCGATCAGCTCGTCCGGGGTTCCGACGGCCACCACCTGTCCGTCTCGAAGGAGGCCGACGCGGTCCGCTAGCCGTTCGACTTCGGGCATCGAGTGGCTGGTGAGCAAGACAGTCGTCCCGCCCGCCGCTAGGTCGTCGATCAGCGACCACAGCGCCCGTCGGCCCGCTGGATCGATGCCCGTCGTCGGTTCGTCCAGAAAGAGCACGTCCGGGTCGTTGACGAGGGCCGTGCCCACACAGGCGCGGCGCTGCTGGCCACCCGAGAGGTTCTCGTACCACGTGTCGGCGTCGTCGGCGAGACCCACGTCGTCGAGGACGGCGCCGACGGGGCGACTCTCGTCGTAGAGACCGGCATAGTAGGTGATCAGTTCGCGTGCCGTAAGGCGATCCGCTGGGTTGAACGACTGCGGGAGGAGTCCGATGCGGTGGGGGTCGACGGCCCCCGGCGCTGCTCCGAGGACGCCGATCGACCCCTCACATCGGGTCGTCCCCGTCAGCGCACGGACGAGCGTCGTCTTCCCCGCGCCGTTCGGCCCGACGAGCCCGAACACTTCCCCTGTAGGGATCGACAGCGACACCCCGTCGAGCGCCACGGTGTCGCCGTAGCGTTTGCGTACGTCGTCGGCGACGAGCGCCGCCCCCGCCTCCGTCTCGGCCTCGACCATACCCGACGCTGGCGTCGGTGTGGAAGTAAGGGTTCTGTTTCCACCCACAGGCGTACCGCGTCCCCCGACCGATCCTCGCTCTACCGGAAACCGAAGTCCGTCGTGACGTACGACGCCACCTCACAGTGATCACTGTAGATCATCACCGGTGGTTCGCCGACCCGTCTTGGCGAACCACCAGTGAACAGTTACAGTGATCGCTATAGTTGCCTTTGTAAGTCATCACACACCTGATCGCATGCGATCCGGCGATCAGGTGTGCAAACAGTTCCAAACGCTACTATATCAGGCAGTCGCGTCGATCCGATCCCGGACTGTCGCCACGAGATCCTCGACGTCGTAGTCGCCGTCCGCGTCCTTGTCGTAGATCGTTTCGTCGTCGACGTGGACTCGGAAGACCCCTTTCTCACCGGTCACAAGCGCCACCGAGTCCAACTCTTCGCCCAGCGATGTGAGCAGGGCGTGCTGTACCGTCTCGGCGCGATCGAGGAATCCACATGGGACGCAGTACTCGATGTATACGTCTGCCATGATTTATCATTGAGGCAGCGAGGAGTTAAAGTCCGGGCTCGTACAAATCGGTTAATTTATCCCCGGCCGGCGTTCGCATACGGGTGTCAGGGCGCTTAGCTCAGCCTGGACAGAGTGTCTGGCTTCGGACCAGATTGTCGCGGGTTCAAATCCTGCAGCGCCCATCTTCCTGCGACGAACGGACGTGAGGAGCGGAAGATGTACCGCGAAGGATATGAATCGGGGAGTGAAGCGAGCGTAGCGAGCGAACCGACCGTGGTTCAAATCCTGCAGCGCCCATCGCCGAATTTTCGTTCGTAATCGCACGACAACGACGGGGTGATCGTCGATGTCACCGTCTCTGACAACAATGCCGTTGATTTCGTTCAGCTACCGAACGATTCCGACAGACGGCGGTTTGGTCCTCTGATTCGCTACCTTTACGGTGTGGCGCATGGCTGCTAATCATTGGGTCATTGATGTCTCTCGGCTGCAATCAACTGAGCCCAGCAGTATTGAGAGCTGAGAGTGGTTGGTTACGAGCCACCTACTATTGCTGATTGAGGGTTGTCTTCGTGGTCCCCCGCTCCGGCGGATAGATTTTAATACTACGTTTCAATTTGGTCAAATGAATCGGGAGCGACATTTTATTGGAATTCGTGAATGAGATGTGTCGGTTTTAGTGGAATGATCATAGCAATAATCGCGGGTCCCTTGAACTACTCCGCCGTCGGTGACGCACGAATACTGTAACCGCCTCACGACGACGCTTCCGCGGGTAGAGCCCTCAAACACGGGGTTCGAGTTTGCTCTAGTTACCCTCGGCCGAGGCTGAGGCGATGGCAAAGGAGTAAATCCGCTATAGGACTAATGGACTCAACCTATATTAAGACAAAGCCCGAACGATACTGTATGACCGAAGACGGGTCGAACTCCGAGAGCCTGATGGAACGCCAGACCACGGGTGAAGACCGGGTTCGGATGACCTCCCGGCAGCTGTCGGAGCCGCGGACGGCCAACTGGATCGCCTCCGAAGCGGGCTGGTCACACGAACCAACCAAGCGCGTCCTTGAACGGCTCGTCGACGACGGTATTCTCCATCGTGACGAGAGCGGCACCCACACGACGTACTACCCTGATTATCGCCGTCAGGCGATGCAGGAAGCGATGCGTCTTCGAGACAGTGGGCACACTGTCGAAGAGCTCACCGACCGTCTCGCCGATATGAAGACGCAGATCCGCGACTGGGAAGACGAATTCGACGTTGAGTCACCGAACCAACTTCGCGGAACGCTCGCTGACGAGTCCCTTGACGCTGACGAGGAAATCCGTCGCCGTGAGATTGCCCGTGAGTGGGAGCACCTGCACCGACGTATCCAGATCGTTGGCTTCGCCATCCGCGAATGGGACTTCCTCACTCCAACGACAGAACCTGCTGAGGCCAACAGCTAACGGATGTCTGTCCCGCATCTAGGTGGTGATCCGAACGCGAACCTCTATGCTCAGCTGAAGCGGGACGTCCTCGATCGTGTACCACAGATTTCAGCAGTCGAGCTCGTTCCGGATGATATCGAGGCCAAGCAGCTGCGAGCGATTTTCGATCCGGGCCGCCTTGATCCCCCGACAGGCCCTGAATCACCTGAACTCACCATCAAGTGGTATCGACAGGATCCAGACGATTGGTTCCGTATCAACTACACGGACCCGAACACGGGCTTTCACGCCGGCTGGCACCAAGACGAGGACCATCCCGGTCTCGGGCAGGCGCATTTTCAGTACTCAACCGCCGATACCGAGGACCGCTGGGGGATTACATTTGAGCACGAAATCCCTTCCCTGGTCCTTTGGGAAATCATCGAAGAGCTTCTCGAGGACGTCCGTCCGACCTACCAGTACGCGAACGAAGAATCATGACTCCCGGTACACTTCGAAACCGCTCCGATTAGTCACTTCTGGCGGAGACGACAGTGGTGGCCGTTGATCTGACGCCAGCAATGGTCCAACGCACTGACAATCGCCCAGTCGGTGACCGTCCCGATTCGTCTCCCCAATTCCGGAGCGAACAACTCGTATGTCCGGCGGAGATTCCGGTACACGGACGGGTATATACGACCGATAGGACTTCGAATTTGCTACCCAGTTGGGCACACCATCCACGTCTCCTATTTTCCCAATACAGTCCGGACATTTTGCTGATTACACTCTCTGTATCGGTCACGCTATTTCTGGCAGGTAGCCGGTGCGTATCCGCTGTGTCATCGGAGCGGAATACTAACAGTTCTCAAGTGTGGTGACCGCACAGCGAGAAATCACTCGTAGTAACTCAACCGGTTGACGACCTCAGCGAAAGCAACGTTTTGCCGTACATCGGTGATCTCAATGTTGACTCGCTCACTCTTTTTGGTATCAGGTACGATTACGACGAAGCCACGTTCAACTCGAGTGATGCCATCACCCTGTTCGCCGAGGTCTTCAATCTCGACTTCCCGAGTCTCACCTTCCTCAACTGGTGGCTCCGGTGGCTGACGCTGTTGCTGTGATTCCGGTTCAGCCTGTTCGGTCTGTTCCGACTCGCTCTGTGTCGGAGAAGATACGAGTGCGACGCGATATGTTTCTCCTTGCTGTAGGTCACCCAGTTGCAGTTCGCGCTCGGGGACCTCAATCACGGACGATCCGTCCTGTTCTACGATCGAGGCTGAAAACAAACATTCGAGTTCTTCAGAAATCTCCATTAGTTGGCCTCTCAGCAGGGTAATAGAGCAGAACACTTGATTCTACTGTCGCAACGCAGTCCTGAATGCTCACTCGGACCTTACGACATCATCGCAAACCGAACACTCTGTCAAGATTCCAGTCGTCCCATCGTCTTTCTCATATTCGACTAAGATATGTGCAGCAGAAATACTCTCATCACACTCCAGACATCGCCCGTGTTTCGGAGTCTTGCCGGTTATCAGGGATAGGAGGGAGCCTGTGACAAGTTCCTATAACTTACCTGTATGGCGACTCAACCACTTTGTATACCTCTCAGTATGCCTCCAGCAGATGCTACTCGACCGGATCCTGACGACATCCAAGGCCATCCACCCATCCAGTGCGAGGACTGTGAGTCTGCTCTCCACAGCCGCGGCGACAGTGTTTCCTTCCTACTTCTGGATCAGCTTACCATCCCTATCATCGGTTGCGGAGACCACGTCGACCAGTTCGTTTCTATCTGCGAACTCACGACTACTGGTAGAGCAGACATCATCAAGCATCGACCGGCTGGAGGTATCCGCTGTCCCAGCTGCCAGTTCGCACACTACAATTTACATCAACCAGTAATTCCGATCCAAAGCGGAGCAGTCGCCCTCATGGCCTGCCCACAGCACCAAACAGAAGTCCTCAACCGTTTCCAATCAGGGCTGGAAACGCAGCAACAGCTGACATCCTCCATCGACACATCACTATAGGCTGAGAAACTCAATCGCCCAGTATAATTTGAGTTTATTGGTGCGGTTGTGATGGTTTGTCCTGTCAAGCGCGCGTGTCGTAAAGAACATTTTATACTCGAATGCGAAAGGCCAAACGTCGCTCTCCCGTACTATCAGTTAATGAGTGGGTCAGAAGACACTGCCACTAAGCCACAAATATCAGTTGCAGTTGTAGACGAGTCACACACGAACGAGATTCCCGACAATATTGACTCGGATCTATATACAACAACAAGACCAGAGTCATCGTTGGTTGAGTTTACCGTTGCCCCTGATGGAGAACTGGCGGAGGCACTCAGGCGGAACGGATTCGACGTGTGAACTAATCCACTATCGATCGGCTGTCGTGTCTGACCAAGGCGTCCTCACGGAGTTCTCATATCAGGTTGTGCTTGAGAATGGCGGTGAGGTGATCATCGTTACGCAGTCGGGCGAAATCACAGACCTCGGATCCACTGATGTGCGCGAACCGAGGTGGCTTGCTGATGCCCGTGCCGCCACGAACTAACAGCTAATCTCTCTTCGATATCTGCTTTCTCGGGAGCACTACTTGTGACTCTTGCAGCGCAGTCCAGGCCTCACACTTCGGCGTTGGCCTCGCTCTTCCCTGTCTGCTCTGACTGGTCATCGTCGACTGCCACCTCAAAGTCATCAATCGTGTGGTCCCGCCGACTGAGCCGTTCGGCGATCAGAAATTTCCGGAGGCGGTCAAGTTGCTCCCAGTGGAGATGTGGAGGTGGATCCGCATCCAACTCATTGAACCGCTCGATAACCACAGTATTGACGAACCGATCGAACTCTCCGCAAACGCCGCACGTGCGGGAAAGATGTGAAACGTCGAATTCACGCGTGACGGTCTCGTCCATACAGGTGATACAGCGGTACTTCGAGGAGTGGCTCACATCTATTCTTTGAGGAGAGTCGCCTTGTATTCACGGATCGAACCCGGTGCGATAGAAACGGATCCTCGATCTGCGATATGCGAGTCGTCTCTCGGAGTGTCAGCGGCCGAGACCGACATATCCTTCCCAGCGGTGTATTCAGTATCCCCCGATTTCGACCGTCTCAGGCCCAGCAAGGGACTTCGTTCGCCGACCGACCGAGCGCCTGCAGCGCCCATCTTCCTGCGACGAACGGACGTGAGGAGCGGAAGATGTACCGCGAAGGATATGAATCGGGGAGTGAAGCGAGCGTAGCGAGCGAACCGACCGTGGTTCAAATCCTGCAGCGCCGATCGCCGAGTTCTCGTTCGTAATCGCACGACAGCGACGGGGTGAACGTCGATATTATCGTCTCTGAGTGCACTGCCGTTGATTTCGTTCAGCTACTGAACGATTCCGAACGACGGCGGTTTCATCCCGCGGTTCGCTGTCTCTACGGCGTGGTGCACGACCTCTAATCATTGGGTCGTTGAACGTCCCTCGGTCACGAGCAACTGTGTCCCAACAAAATCGGGAGGTACTGGTCACGGAAACGCGATACTACATAGTTGATGGAAACGAGTATAGAACACGCTCGGTCATTCTGCCCTCGAATCAGTCGAACTCGGGGACGAAATCCTCGGCGAGTTCGGCAGCGAGTTCACTACCGGTGAGCCAGGTGATTTGCTCGTCGTCGAATCCGTAGTTCGGAAGTAGCGATTCGACTGCTTCGCCGAGTGGAATATCGTTCGTGACGACGAGAACTCGATCCCCAGCCCCATCAAGCAGGGTTTCGAGCGCCAGTCCCACGATTTCCGTATCCGCTTTTTCCACGACGTCCTCCGATCGATCACTGGAGTTCGCGATGAAGTTCCGTGCCCGATCCATCACCGTTGAGACGTCCGAGTCCGAATAGGTCGGGCTCTCGGTGACTTTCATCCACCCCTCCTGTACTGCCTCGTCGACAGGGGATTGGTCAGGAGAATACGCGTCGAGTGCAGGATCACCAGTCACCTCGGCATACACCTGTGGTGAGATGCGAAAAACGGCCTCGCGCTGGCGAGCTTCGCGGGCGAGTGCTTGGAACCGCGTACCGCCACGTCGACCGCAACTGATGAGAACCGACGAATCGATGAAGATGACCTCTCCGTCGCGTTCCATACCGGATCAGTCCTCGACGACGGGCCGGAGTGCATCCAAAATGACGCCTGCTTCCAGCGGAGAGAGTTCCTGTTCACGGGCCATAATCCGGTGTGTGACGGATCCCTCGGCGTATTCGCGGGCGTAGTCGAGTGCGACGGCGAGCCCGTCGAGTCCGTGGCGATCGATATACGTATCGACGTCGTCATCCCGCATTCGACGGGCGATCGCCTCGACTAGCTCCGGCGTGATTCGTCGTTCGGCATCGCCCGCGACCAGTTGGAGGTCGATCTCGTGAGCCGTATATTCCGCCGGCCGTCCATCATTCGACTGTTCGACGAAGCCTGCGGCTTCGAGGTCGTCGACGTATTCGTAGACCGTTCGCTGTGGGAGATCGAGCGTCCCGACGACATCCTGGATCGTCGTCGCCGGATGATGGTCGATATAGGTGTAGATCCACGCTTTTCGCGGATTCCCGAGGAGCGCGAACACCTCGCCACCAGTATCGAGTGGAGTATCCCAGTTTGCTTTTCTCGTCGCCATCAGTAGTAGCAAATTGCATGCAAATTGCAATAAGTCTTGTTGAGATGGAGTCGTCACTGACATCAGGTTTCTACGAGCGCGTGGAGGGCTATCGTACGACCGTGACATCTTCCCGGCAGTGATTTTCAGTGTGTTCAGCGCTCTTCGATTTCGACCGTTTCAGGCACAGCAAGGGACTTCGTTCGTCGAGCGTACAAGCGCTTGCAGCGCCCATCGCCGATTTTTCGTTTGTAACCGCACGACTGCGGCGGGTCAAACGTCGATGTCATCGGCTCTGAGTGAACTGCCGTTGATTTCGTTCGGCTACCGAACGATTCCGAACGACGGCGGTTTCGCCCCGTGGTTCGCTACTTCGGTACAGCGGCCAGATGGATCTAATCATTGGGCCATTGAACGTGATTCCTACCCGATCACAGGGAGGTGGATAAACCGCCCGTCTCGGGCACGGTGATCAGTCCGATCGTTCGGCGTCATCCCTCGCGACGTTGCCCCGATACTCCTCTGCCTGTAGCACGCTCTCGACGGCGCGCGTGTATGCCGCCTCTCGCCAGGTGCGTGTCGTCTTCGACGCTGACTTAATCTCTCGAAGATCGGCGAATGCTCCTCGGAGCTGTGTCGCCAACTTCTCACGCACCCGCTCTTCAGTCCAGTACTCGTTCGTCGTGTTCTGCACCCACTCGAAGTACGACGCCGTGACCCCACCGGCGTTGGCGAGAATGTCTGGGACGACCGGAACCCCCCGCTCTGTGAGGTGTTCATCGGCCCGCGACGTCGTCGGCCCATTGGCCATCTCCAGCACTGCGTCCGCCTGCACCTCCGCCACGTTGGCCTCGGTGATCTGATTCTCGATGGCGGCCGGAATCAGCACGTCGACGTCGAGTGTCAGCAAGTCAGCGTTGGTGAGTTCCGTCGCTCCGAACTCGAACAGATCGTCGCTCGACTCGTACGCCTCGAACAGCGCCGGCACGTCGATGCCGCTCGAATCGTATATTCCGCCGTCGACGTTGCTGACCGATACGATGTCGTATCCGCGCTCGTGAAGGAATTTCGCGAGGTAGGAGCCGACGTTTCCGAACCCCTGAACCGCGACGGTCGTTCCCTCCCGTGTCATCCCCACCTCGTTCACGAACTCGTCGAGGATCACTGCCCCACCAAGGGAGGTCGCGTATTCGCGGCCCTCGCTCCCACCGAGTTCGACCGGTTTCCCTGTGATCACGCCCGGTGCCTGCCGTCCCGTTATCGACTCGTATTCGTCCCGCATCCACGCCATGATCCGGCCGTCGGTGTTCACGTCGGGCGCGGGGATGTCCGTCTCCGGGCCGATGTTTCGGTGGTACTCCTTGATGTAGGCTCGCGAAAGGCGCTCCAGTTCGCCCTCCGAGAGCCGCGACGGGTCGACCTGTATCCCCCCTTTGGCGCCGCCGAACGGGATGTTGGCGACGGCACACTTCAGCGACATCAGGAAGGCCAGTTCGTCGACTTCGTCGGCGTTCACCGACGGGTGGTACCGAATCCCACCTTTCGTCGGTCCACGGGCGGTGTTGTACTGGATCCGGAAGGAGGGGAACACCTCCACGCTCCCGTCGTCCATCCGTATCGGGATGTTCACGTTGATACGACGTTTGGGCTGTCGGAGGAGGTCCAGTTCCCGATCGGCGAGCCGTCCGACTTTCGATACACGATCCAGTTCGGTCGTACACACGTCACAGAGCGTTTCCGTCCCGGTGGGTCCGAGGTCAGTATCCATCGACTGTCACCGATCGTTCATTCACTGAAACACGGCAAATAGTCCCGGCGAGTGTGCAACCGCGTTCAAACAGGATATTACAGTTTCCTCGCCAGGTCAGTCGGTCACGTCGTGTACGATCGGACCTGTTCTTTCGGAGAGAGCCGATCCGTCATCGGGAGAGCGCGCGTCCCCGAGAGATCCGTCAGTCGTACTCCGTCGCGGACTGGCGACGGTCAAATCCGAGCGTGTGGCTCCGATGCACAGCCGATACGGGGTTAAGAAGGTTCCCGTCGTCGCTGGTACCAATGGCTGGTCACGCTACCGTCCCGTCGTCGCCGGAACCATCGTCGTTACGAGCACTCCCGCCGAGCGCGAAACTGGTCGTCAAGACGCTCGAATACGAGGGTCGTCTCACCCAAGCGGAACTCGTCGAATCGACGCGACTTCCGGACCGAACAGTTCGGTACGCACTGCGGAAACTCGAAGACGAGGACGTGGTGACCTCCCGAATCTCGTTCGCCGACGCCCGACAGCGCGTCTACTCGCTCACGACCGCCGAGTCGTAGGGGTACGAGAAGGGGACCAACCCAGTCTACTGCGCGCGATCAGTGATCGTGTCCGCCGCGGGTAAACTGCCCGGAGAACGCCCGCTGGACGACTTCGGGGAGGGCCGGGTGGATATGAATGCTCTCGCGGATGTCCTGAACGGTTCCGGAGCCGGCCGTCATCGCGACGACGACTTCCTGCACGAGCGTTGAGGCGTCGGGGCCGATGATGTGGCAACCGAGTATTTCCCCGTCGAGGTCGATGAGTACCTTCACGAAGCCTTCGGCTTTCATCGCGTCGCCGCGGGCGGTCTCCTCGTATCGGTAAGTGTTGGTCGCGTAGTCCCGCCCCTCGGCTCGCAGGTCGCTCTCGCTGGCGCCGACGCCCGCGACTTCGGGCGAGGCGAAGACGGCAAAGGGCATCGCGCTGTAACCGACTGCTTCGAGGTCGCTCCCGAAGATGTTTCGCGCGACGGTCCGTGCTTCGTGGTTGGCGTTGTGTTTCAGCAAGTACTCGCCGACGATGTCGCCCAGTGCCCAGACGCCGTCGGCGGCCGTCCGCAGGTACTCGTCGGTTTCGACGAACCCCCCCTCGTCGGTTTCGACTGCCGTGGCATCGAGGTTCAGCGTATCGGCGTTCGACACACGTCCGGCGGCGATCAGCAACTCGTCACCCGTCACGGTGACGCTCGCTTCGTCGTCGACGATGCCCCCATCGTCTCCGTATTCGTACGGCCGTGCCTCGACGGTTACGGTCCCGTCACTCTCGGAGACTGCGGTCGCGGTGTAGCCGGTGTGGACGGTGAATCGCTCGGCGTACCGTTCGGTGAAGGATTCGGCGACTTCGTCGTCGGCTTCGGGAAGCAGGTTCGGTCGACGGCCGATGATCGTCACGTCGCTTCCGAACGTCCCGAAGAAATGGCCGAGTTCGGCCGCGATGTAGCCACCACCGACGATCACGAGGTTGTCCGGGGGCGTTTCGAGTTGGAGCGCATCCGTACTCGTCAAATACTCAACGTCGTCGATGCCGTCGATAGACGGAATCGCCGGCCGTGATCCCGCCGCGATAAGGATCGTCTCGGCCCGGAGTCGGACCCCGTCGTCTTCGCCGTCGACGACTTCGACCGTGTGGTCGTCGACGAACCGTCCCTCCCCCTCGAACAGGCTGTGTTGGGAGGACGAGCGGAGGCCCCGCCGGATGGACTCCGCGTCCGCCTCGACTTCCTCGTTCACTTCTCGGACGATGTCGGCGAACTCGATGTCCTCGACGCGAGCGTCGATGTGAAACTCCTCGGCACGCTCTATCGTCTCGAGGACGTCCGCGTGATAGAGCAGTAACTTTGATGGGATACAGCCGCGATTGAGACAGGTCCCTCCCAGTGGCCCTTTCTCGACCACGGCGACGGACTGCCCTTGATTCGCCGCAACGTTGGCGACGTCGAGCCCCGACCCGGAGCCGATCACCAGAAAGTCGAACTCTTCCATACGCCCGTTCACACGTCTTCGAGTATGAACGTCCGGTTGCATTCCGACATTTCCTCGTGGTAACCCACTCACCAATTAGTTAGCTAATTGATTATTGTCTTGGCGTTCGTCAACGATGGTGGTGACAATTATGGCAACTGAAACCACAACGGCCTCGTCAGTATCGTCCGTAACATCGGAGCAGTGGATCGCCGGGGCGGCCGGCGGGTTCGTCGGGAGCATCTTCTTCGGGCTGATGATGATGTTCGTCATGCCGGCCCCGCTGCTGGAGGTGGTAATCCCGGCCATGTACGGTATCGACGGCCCGGCGTTGCTCGCAGGCTGGGCGATCCACCAGTTCCACGGTGTCGTCCTCGGTCTCGTGTACGTCGCGCTCGTCCAGTTCGGACCGCTACGCGAACCTGCCCGTGAGTTCACCGGAGCGATCGGTCTCGGCGTCGCCTACGGCATCTTGACGACGCTCGTCCTCGCGGCACTCGTGATGCCGCTGTGGCTCGCGGCCGTCGGCTTCCCCGCTGCGCCACCGTTCCCGAACGTCGCGTTCCCGGCGACGGTCGTCTCGACGATCGGCCACATTGTCTACGCGATTCCCCTCACCGTCGCGTACGCGATGTCGACATAGCGTGGTTCTATAGTAGATTTGTAAGTTATTGCACGCCCGATCGCATGACTGCGTGTGATTGGGCGTACAAACTGTTTCTTAGGCAACTTGACCCCACTTCGCCGTCGCCTGTGCAACGCCGTCCCAACGTCGCTTCAGGTATTCGATACCACGCTGCGTCCGAGTGTGTGCAATGCCAACAGTAACCGTACGCGGATACGAGATCCACTACCGAAAGGACGGCGACGAGGGACCACCGATCGTGATGATCCACGGCGTGCCCACCAACAGTTCCCAGTGGGAACCGATTCAGGACCTCCTCTCGCCGTATTTCGAGACGTACGCCATCGACCTCATCGGCATGGGGAAAAGCGACAAACCACTGGACGACTGGGTGTACTCTTGGGAGAACGACTCCCACATCATCGCGGAGTTGATGGACGAATGGGGCCACGATTCGATGATCGTCGCCGGCGACGACTGGGGCGGTGGTATCGCGCTCGACTTCGCCGCTCGCTACCCCGACAAGACGGACATCTGTGTCGCCGTCGACCCGGTCGCCTACGACAACTGGCCGGTCGCGGAGATCGAATCCATCGGCCGGCTGGCCTTCGTCGACGACGAGGAGGAGTTCCGGAAGGCCGTCGCGGATTTCCCGATGAAACTCGTCCAGACCCTCCGGACGATGGTGCACGAACCGAGCAACTTCCGGGGCGGAGCCGTCAAGGAAGACGTGCCGACCGCGCGAACGACCCACGACCTCCGGAAACTTCGCGAACCGTACGAGACGGTCGACTACGCCGCCGGCGGCTCACAGCTCAACGGCGACGCCGGCTACGGTTCGCCGAAACTCGACGCCATTCGCGCCCTCGCGCTTCGCGGCGCGTCGCTCGACCCCGACTGGATGCTCGATATCCCCTACGAGGATATCACCGCGCCGACAATGCTCCTCTGGGGATTGCAGGACATCATGATGGACTCGGCGATCCGCTTCCGATTCAGATACGACATTACGAACGCGCCCGTTCGCATCCAGCCACTCCAGGAGGCGGGCCACCTCGCGCTGGTGGATCAACCCCACCTCGGCGCCGATGCCATCATCGACTTCGTCACCGAACACCAGGGCACCGACGTCCTCGCCGACCGGTACATGGGATTCCCCGAAATCCTGTGATCGGTCGTGTACCGTCGTTGCACGCCGCCGCGTGGCTTTTTATACCGGAGCATCCATCGACGGTATGGATTTCCGAGCACGAATTCCTCTTCGGGGGATGCAGAGCGCATGAGTGCGAACGAGAACTGGGTGCGACGGGAGCGTTCGTTCCGCGGTATTTCGGAGCGGCTGGCCATCAACTACCTCGAAAACCTAGGCGCCGAACAGGTCGAAGACGATCGCGTCGTCGCCGACGACTGGACGGCGACGCTTTCCTCACAGACCGTCGGAATCGGCCCGTCCGTTTCGCTGACGCAGGTCGACCTGATCTTCGAGGGTGACCCCAACGCCCTCGATTCGCTTATCGAACGCTTCGCCCAGAAAGCGATGCGTGCCGGCGGATAAGCGCCGCAGTAAAACGTATCTCCAATCTACACTCGACACTTGAGTGTCGGTCGATCCGATCACGTATCGAATCAGTTCGTCGTACGATGGACGACGATCCGTAATCGTCGGTAGCCCGCAATCGACTGACTGTCCTCGAATGGTCCGTCTCTACGTTCACGCGCGGTGTTAGAGACGACAGTTATCAGAAGGTAATAACTTCGTACCCGTCGGCGACGAGCGACCGAATGCTCGGGTGCCCGTCGTGGTCGTCGAGCGTGACCAGTCCGGCGTCGTTCACGATGTCGTCGACGCCGAACGCGCCGGCGCAGTAGTCACAGACGGAGGTATCGTCCCGAACCGTCCGATAGAGTTCGTGGTAGTCGCTGTCCTCGTCTTCGAGTTCGGGAATCCACTGCGTCCCGGCTCCGTCGAAGATGAGTTCGACGTCGTCGCCGTCCGTCTCGGCGAACTCCTTGGCCGTTTCGAGCCCGTTCGCGAGACGGCCTTGGTCGGCGTGTGAGTCGGTGCCTGCGAGAACGATAACTGCTGCTTTCACCATTCCGGCTCCTGGTACGCCGCCGCCTCATATAGGGGACGCGTGGCTGTGCAATCCGCACACCTGGTCCCACTCGATTTAAAAGGCCCCTGTCGAAGGCCAGACTCGATGCTGGGACTTCGAGGCCAGTCGGGTAGAGACCGCGGTCGGGGATGGGTTTCGGGATTCGACCGACGTGCGGCCGGAAGGACTAGAGTTCGACGTCGCTGACGCTCTCGACGTCGAACCGGGTTACGTCGGGCTCACCGTCGAGCAACTCGGGGAGTGCCGCCTCGAACTCGCCGAAATGATCCGTTTCGACGTGTGCGCCGAACGCCGCTTCGCTCTCGTACCGTTCGACGAACCGGAACAGGTTCGCGTCGTCGATATCCGTGTTGACCCGATAGTCGATGATTCCATCCTCCGCCCTAGAGTGTTCGGCGAGTTCTCGCATGAGTTCGACCGCTCGGTCGCGGTGGTTCGGATCGATCGGAAACGTCGCATGGACGACGAGCATTGCACTCCTACCCGAACGGCGAGGGTGTATATAGGCCCGGCAGGCGTGCGGCGTCGTTGCACGAGGCCGGTCCATTGCCTCCTCGTCGTGATTCGACGAAACCCCAGTTGCCGTCGGTGCTGGCCACGGAGTCGGATTCGACGACTGCGTATGCGAACGCTATTCGTCGTAGAGGTCACGCCGCACGTCGGCGACGAATTCGGCGAGGTTACGCGCGACGACCGGGTCCAGTACGACCACCGTGCCAGTCCGATCGTTCCGAGGGAGGTGAACGATGACGCGTTCGTCGAACAGTCGAACCACCGCACGAAGTCGGCCTTCGTGTTCGTCCGCGTGGTCGCTCGTCCGTCGCCGGTCGTCGGCACGGAGTTCCGCCAACACTTCCGCCTCTAAATCCGATCCGTGCAGTTCCGCGACGTCTTTCCGGCGGTAGAGGTCGCGGTGGTCCTCGTCGTCGTAGACGATGACGGCTTGGAGCGCATCGCCGGCGTGTGTCTTCAGGTGATCGACGACGTTTCCAAAGTCGTGAGCCATGTCGGTCGTTCGATCCGCGTCGAATTGCGTGTTTGGGTTCGGTACGTCCGGTCAGTCGTACGTGTGGAACTCGGTGGCCTGTTCGAGGAGTTCGTCCGGCATCCCGGGCACTTCGTCGCTTCGAACGGGCCCCTGTTCCTCGACGAGGTCGGGATCTCGCGGGAAATCTCGCAACGTCCAGTGGATCGAAATCCCCGCTTTCGCGCCGTCGCCCAGCGCGATCGGCACCTGATTGTGACCGGGCGTGAGGTCGCCGACGGCGTAGACGCCGTCGACGCTCGTCCGGCCGTGGTCGTCTACCTCCACGGTCCCGTCGTCGTTCAGTTCACAGCCGAGGTCGGTCGCCAGCCCGCTGTTGTAGTCGGTGCCGTACAGCGCGAATCCGCCCTTGTATTCTCGGACCGTACCATCCTCGAATTCGAGTGCTTTCAACCATCCGTCGCTCCCGTTCTGGACGCCGGTTACGTCCTCGTGGATCACGTCGATCGGATGTGTGTCGAGCATCTCGTCGGTCTCGTCGCTCCACGCTGGCTCGTCATCCCGAGTCAGCAGGTCGACCTCGTCGGTGAAGTTGAGCAGGATCGCCGCGACGTGTGCCGCGCTTTCCCCGTACCCCATCACGTACACGGACTCGTCCGCGAACATGTGTGCGTCACAGTGGAGACAGTAGTGGAGCCCACGACCGGTTCGAGGGAGCGGCGGGTCTGGTCGTACGTCGTTCATGCCCGTTGCCAGCGCGACCGCGTCGGCCACGTAGTCCACGTCGGTCCCACACAGACGGAACCGGTCGTCGTCGGTCCGGCCGGCCGATCCGATTCGATCCGAGAGTACCGTACAGCCGTACTCCTCCAGTTGCTCCTTCCCGATCTGCAGAAGCTCCATTCCGCTCGTCTCTTCGGTCGTTCCGACGAGGTTGTGAACGTCTTTCATCATCGCTGCCCGGCCCCCGCCGCGGTCGACGAGTGCTGTCTCGTGCCCGAGTCGCACGCTGTACAGTGCCGTCGAGAGTCCTGCTGGTCCGCCACCGACGACGACGACTTCGTACTCTTGCTGGTCTACAGCCATACGACGACCGTCGGTGGGGGAGCTAAACGTACTATCCCGAGTGTGTGCCGGCGTTAAACGCCCGCGCTTCGGTTTAATACACGTCTGTCGTACCGTACACCGTCTCATGGCCTCGATCACCGCTGGCTTGGCCGGTGGATTGCTCGCGACGATCGTCATGACCGCCGTAATGATGATGCCAGGCGATGGCGGCTCACAGCCGACGGCTGCTCTCGTCGAGAAATTCGCTGGTGGCGAACCGAACGACCACACCACGCCGGGAATGATCCTTCACATGGTCTACGCCGTCGTCCTCGTCGGGTTCCTGGGGACCGGCATCCTCGCGTGATACGGATTAGTGTAACTGTTTACCGGTGGTTCGCCGACCTGTCTTGGCGAACCACCGGTACTGACTTACAATAATCCGTATGAATCACTGGATAGCATTGTAACCAATCACACCACAAATAGACGAAACCAATGTCACGACTACCACTACTCGAACTGGACGAGATTCCGGAAGAGTACCACTACCTGTTCACGGACGACTACCTCGGTGACCGACACATCTTCCGGGCGTGGGCGCACAACCCCGAAATTCTCCAGGCGACGCTCGAGTATCTGAACACGCTGTACGAACAGCTCGGTCAGCGTCGCAAGGAACTGGTCATCCTCAACGTGGCGCGAGCACGCGGCGCCCGATACGAGTGGCACCAGCACGTCGACATCGCCCGCGACGAGGGCGTTACCATCGAGGAGATGCGAGCGATCGGGGGCAACGACCTCTCGCCGTTCGACGACACGGAGTTCGTCCTGCTCCAGTACGCCCGCGCAGTCGAATCGGGGACCGTGACCGACCCCATCCACGACGCGCTGGAACGACACTACTCGTCGGCGGAGATCGTCGCGATCGGCCTCCTCGTCGACTTCTACGTCGGCCTGTGCAACTACATTGCGTCCGTCGATCTGCCCTTCGAAGGCGGCGAGTTCGTCGGCTGGCATCCCGATCCTGACACCGTGGCGGAGTTATTCGATGACGCGTGACTGCTCGATGAACTCCCGGTGACATACATGATGGATGATCGCGCCGTCGGTGCTGGGCACCTCGTCGCCCTACTCGGAGCGGGGATTCCGCTCGTCGCGCTTGGAACACTCGATGTCGGGACGGCTGGCTCGGTACTCACGAGTCTCCCGGTTCCCGCCGGGTTTCCCGTCGATCAGTTCCTCGCGCACTGGTGGGTGTTCCCCGTCTCCATTCTCTTTTCGATGATCGCGCTCTCCTCGGGCGTCTCGGGTGCCCTCTTTTTCAGTCCCTTCTTCATTCTCGTCGTCGGCCTGTCGCCGGCGCAGGCCATCGGGGCCGGGCTCATGACCGAGGTGTTCGGTATGGGGAACGGTCTCCTGAACTACGTCCGACAGCGTGTCGTCGACTACGCGACGGCGAAGTGGCTGCTCCTCGGGGCCGTCCCGTCCGTCGTCGTGGGCGCACTCGCCGCACACTACGTCCCGACGACGCTCCTGACGCTCGCGTTCGGCGTCGGTCTCCTCGGACTCGGCGCCTTCCTCGGCCTTCACGACCCGCCCGAAGAGTGTGTTCCCGGCGAGGAAGAGAACGAGTTCCTCGAACGAAAGAACACGGGCCGGGGGAAAACGGTCATCGAGGCAACCGACGGCGAACGGTTCAGCTACGATACGTGCTGGCGGCCCCCTGGCGTCGGACTGGCGACTGCCGGCGGATTCGTCACGGGACTCATCAGCGCTGGTCTCCCCGAAATCACGACGACCCAGCTCATCGTCCGGTGTCGACTTCCCCCTCGCGTGGCCATCGCGACGAGCGTGTTCGTCCTCGCTGTCGCCGCCATGGCCGGCGCCATCGTCCACGCCCTCGCGGCGACACCCGTCTGGTACGTCGTAGCGTGGTCCATCCCCGGCGTCCTCATCGGTGGCACCATCGGGACCCGAATCGGCAAGTACCTCCCCAGCGACTTCATGGAGCGGGCGCTCGGGGTCGTGTTCGTCGGCGTCGGTCTGATCGTCCTCGCGAGCGAACTGCTCGCGTGAGCTTCGACAGGGGGTGTTCGAGTGCTCTCGGGCTCTGTCTCTTGCACGCTGGCTCGTGTAATCGATTTACACACCCACGGTATCGTTAATGAAATTCCCAGCGCAGTTCGAGCCGTGATGAGCCGTCTGGAACTATACGACAGGCAGGACTGTCCGTATTCGCAGAAGGTGCGGGACAAACTCGAGGAACTGGGCGTCGGCTACGACGAGACGGTAGTGCCGGACAAACACACTGGCCGCAATGAGGTTCACGAACGCACCGGACAGCGGGGCGTTCCGGTGCTGTTCGATCCGTCCCTCGACGACGGCTGGCTCGCCGACAGCGATGCCATCGTGACTCACCTCGAACGCACCTACGGCTGAGATGAGTTCCACGACTCGTCCCGATCCCGACCGTTCGGGGCTGTCGACGCTCGTCCCTGACGATCCGGAGCAACGGCAGGCGTTCGTCACCGAAGTACTGTCCGGGGAACTACAGGACGAGAGTCGCGTCTCTGAAGCTCTCCTCGACTCCGTCGTGACCGAGTATCTCACGTCGGTTCTTGCCGACGAGACCGACCGAACACGACGGGAGTTCGCCCAGTACTGTGTCGAACACGACGTCCGACCCGAGACCCTCTCGACGCTACTGGTGGCGATACAGTCTCAGTTGATCGAACGCGCGGAACGACTCCAGTCGGTCGATTCGGTCGAGCTTCGGCAACTAACAAGCCGCGACATCGCCGCGATTAGTGCGTCGTATGCCGAGGCGCTCGAAGCCGGGTCGGATCGCGGAGGGGCCGCAGTGATCGACGAGGTTCACTCGCAGGTGGCGGACGTAACCGACCGCTCCGCGGAAATCGCGTCCCTCACGGAACAGCAGGCGTCGAACATGGACGACCTGAGCGGAGAGGTCGGAGACATCAGCGCGGCCGTCGAGGAGATCGCCGCCTCCGTGGACGAGATCGACACCCAGAGCGACGACGCGGCCGCCCTCGCCGAGGAGGGCTGTGTCAGAGCGAGCGAACTCAGCGAACGGATCGAAGAGATTCATACGCGAGCGACGGGCGTTCGCGAGGCCGTGGGGACGCTCGCCGATCACACCGAGGACATCGGCGAGTTCGTAGATACGATCGACGACATCGCGGATCAGACGAACCTGCTGGCGCTCAACGCCTCGATCGAAGCGGCGCGCGTCGACGAAGGTGAGGGGTTCGCCGTCGTCGCGGACGAGGTGAAAGCCCTCGCCGAGGAGAGTCAGGACGAAGCTGCACGCATCCGATCGTTGGTCGAGACGATCGACGGCGCCGTCGATGGGGTCGTCGACGACATCGAGAGCGTCCACGAACAGACCGAAGCGGGGCGTGAGGAGGCGGCTCGAGCCGTCGAGACGTTCGAGGCCATCGACGAGGTCAACGGCCAACTGTCGGAGAGTATGGCGGACGTGGCGACGGCGACGGATCAGCAGGCCCGAAGCACCGAGGAACTCGCCATGATGGCCGACGAGGCCAATCGGAAGACGGAGATGATACTCGACGAAGTCGAGGGGATCGACGACAGCAATCGCGAGCTACTGGACCTGCTCGAATCGTCGGTGGACGAGTGATACGGTCTGTTGTAAGTCAGTACCGGTGTTTCGACAGACCGGGCCGGCGAACCACCGGTACACAGTTACAGCAATCCGGATGGGGGCATCGAACGGTGCCGTAGTGTATCGATTCCAGCGATGTCTGGCTATCGTCACGAACGAGCAACGTTCGTTGTCCGTCCGTTGCACAGCCGAGGTGTGGTTATACGGCTTCGTGGAGTGGGTTCGGATGAACACATGTCCACCGACGAATTCGACCTCCGTGAACCGGAGTTAACCGCTGCCGACTTGCTCGTCCTCGACGACGAGCATTTCGCCCCCGAGACGGTCGCCATCGTCACTGGCGCGGCCTCGGGAATCGGTCGTGCAACGGCGGTCGCGCTCGCGGCGAACGGTCTCACGGTCGTCGGGGCCGACATCGACGAGGACGGCCTCGACGGGACCGTCGATCTCGCCAACGACGTGGATGCCCCTGGAACCGTCCATCCCGTCCCGACCGATCTCACGGACGAGGACGCGGTCGAGGCGATGGTCGACGCTGCAGCCGAAGCTGGCGACCTCCGGTACGTCGCCAACGTGGCCGGGATGCAACACATCGCCTCCATCCCCGACTTCCCGATGGCAAAGTACGACCTCCTGCTCGATATCATGCTCCGCGCGCCCTTCCTCACTGCGAAACTCGCGATGCCGCACATCCGGGCGACAGAGGATGGCGTCGGCGCAATTGGCAACATGTCCTCCGTCCACGGTCACTACGCGACGCAAGACAAGCCCGCGTACATCACGGCGAAACACGGGCTAACCGGTCTGACACGCGCTATCGCCGCCGAGGGTGAGGGCACCTTGCGGGGCTTCTCGGTCAGCGTCGGCTACGTGTTGACGCCGCTGATGGTGAACCAGATCGAGGACACGGCCGAAGAGCGGGGCATCTCCGAGCAGGCAGTCGTCGAGGACGTGATGCTCGGCCAGGCACGGACGAAGGAGATGATGACGCCCGCTGAGGTGGCGAATCTCTTCGTCTTTGGCTTCTCCAGTCACGGCAAACACCTCAACGGCGGCGACATGCTCCACGACGGCGGCTACACAACCACCTATGAGTGACGACGAACCGACGCACGTCGCCATCGCCTGTCAGGGCGGTGGAAGTCACACGGCCTTCACCGCCGGCGTCCTGAAGGAACTGCTCCGCGAGTGGGACGACGAGTACGAACTGGTCGGGATCAGCGGCACCTCCGGTGGCGCGTTCAACGCCCTGGCGACGTGGTACGGGCTCGTCACTGCCGACGCCGAGCGGTCGATCGACCTCCTCGACGCGATCTGGGACGATCTGTCGGCGTCCGACCTCTCGGACCAGTTCATGAACGAGTTCGTCGTCGGCCTGTCGCGGCTCGCGAGCGCCGGCGTCCCGATGTTCGAGGTCAGCCCGTACGACGTTCCCGGCGCGGAAGTAGGCAAAGACGCGATCCGGGAGACGCTCGAACGCCACATCGACTTCGAGGAGATTCCCGATCTGTGTCGGCGTGACGTGCCCGAACTCGTCGTCGGCACGGTCAACATCAACGCCGGTACATTCGAGACGTTTACCAACGAGGACGTGACGCCGGAGGCCGTCCTCGCCTCCGCCGCTGTGCCGAACCTGTTCGAGGCCGTCGAGATCAACGGCCACTATCACTGGGATGGACTGTTCTCGCAGAACCCACCCATCGACGACCTGATGGCCGTCGAGGCGTCCCGCAAACCGGACGAGGTGTGGGTGATACAGATCAACCCGCAGGTGCGTGAGGGCGAACCGTCCTCGCTCGAGGAGATCGCCGACCGCCGCAACGAACTCTCGGGCAACATCTCGCTGAACCAGGAGCTTCGGGTGATCGAGCGGGTGAACGACTGGGTCGAGCAGGGATACCTGCCCGAGAGCGAGTTCAAACGGACGGAGATTCATCGGATCGAGATGGGCGAGGCGTACCACTGTTCGACCAAAGTCGACCGACGTCCGTCGTTCATCCGGGAATTGATGGAACTGGGTGAACGGCGGGCGGCCGAGTTCAGGGAGGAGCGGTGATCGACGATGGACCGGTCCGATCCCGTCCGCGTCGTGGTCTGGATGCGAGATGCGCCACCGCCGCCGGACGATCCCCGTTCGAGGGTTCTCGACCGGCTCCGTGAGCTCGAAACCGATGGCGCCGTCGACGACGTGTCGGTTCGCGTCTGGGGACGGTACGTCGATCCGCCTTCCGACGCTCCCGCAGGCGAAGAGGGGCCGATCCAGACGCGAATTGCCGAGTTCGAGGCGTGGGCCGACCGCGAAGATCACTCCCTCGAACCGGCCTTCGGGCGGTGCGAACGGACGACGATGGTCTCGACGGACCGACGCGAGGTGATCCGCCTCCCGCTCCAGTGTCTGGCGGTTTACGCCGGCGACCGACTCGTCGGGGTGTTCCCCTGCTCGACTGGCAGTGGCACCGAGACCGTGGCTGACTGCATTCGGCGCCTCGGAACAGAGGCTATCGTCGACGACGAGTAGACGCCCGAATCAGTTCGCTGCGTCTCTGAACGCCGCTTCGACGACCTTGCTCAGCGTCGGGTGGGCGTGGATAGTCTCGCCGACGTCCTCGACGGTGAGGCCGTGTCGCATCGCGACGACGGCCTCGTGCAGCAGGGTCGACGCCTCGTAGCCGATGGCGTGCGCGCCGAGGATGGTCCCGTCGGTCGCCGCGAGCACTTTCACGAAGCCGTCGTCGAGTTTCTTTGCGCGACCCATCGCCGAGTCGGCGTAGTCCGCCCGGCCGACGACGTACTTCTGGTCGTCGAGTTCCGCCTCGGTCTTCCCGACGCCGGCGATCTGTGGCTCGGTGAAGATGGTGTGTGGCATCGCGGAGAGGTCGAGCGAACGTCGGTCGCCGTGGACGACGTTCGCCACCGTGTGTCGCGTCTCGTAGTCTCCAGAGTGTTTGAACAGCGCGTTTCCAGCCACGTCGCCCTGTGCCCAGACGTTGTCCGCACTCGTCTCCAGATACTCGTTGGTCTCGACGAATCCGCGGTCGTCGACCTGGATGCCGGCGGCGTCGAGGTTCAGCGAGTCGGTGTTCGGGCGCCGGCCGAGTGCGACTAACACCTCGCTCCCGTCGACGGTCAGTTCGTCTCCGTCCGCGGTCTCGGCGTGGACGGCGTAGCCGTCGCCCGACTCCTCGACGGCCGTGACGCGGTGCCCGGTGTACACGTCGTGACGAGCGGCAGCGAGTTCGGTGAACAGTTCCGCCACGTCGCTGTCTTCCCGGTGGACCAGCCGGTCGTTCATCTCGACGATGGTCACGTCGGTGCCCATCGTCTCGAACACGTAGCCCAACTCGACGGCGATGTAGCCACCGCCCATGATGACGAGACTGTCCGGGAGTTCGCGCCGGTAGAGCGCGTCTTGGCTCGTGAGGTACTCGATGTCGTCGAGGCCGTCGATGGGTGGGACGACCGGGCGACTTCCCGTCGCGACGACGACCTTGTCGGCGGTGACGGATTCACCGCCGAGTGCCACCGTTCGTTCGTCGACGAACTCGGTGTACTCGTCGAACAGCGTCAGGTTGGACCGCTCGCGGTACCGCGCCTCCATGTCGGCAGCGATGCCGCCCAGCAGGTCGTCCATCTCGTCGACGACGGCCGCGTGATCCACGCCGTCGAGCGTGGCGTCGACGTGGAAGCGCTCGGCCTCGTGGACGTGGTTGACGGCGTTCGCGGCCTGAATCAACATCTTCGAGGGGTTGCACCCGCGATTGAGACAGGTGCCCCCGAGCGGTCCAGGTTCGACGAGCGCCGTGTCGAGTCCCGCGTCCGCCGCCGCCGAGGCGACGTTGTTTCCGGTTCCTCCGCCGATGACGAGCACGTCGAAATCACTCATGTGACTCGGGATACGCCGGGCGGAATCAAATAAGGGGTAGCGACTCCGCAACGGTGTTGCACGACCACCGTCTGCGGCGGTCGATCACCGATCAGTCGTCGGGGAACGACTCCCAGAACACGTCCGGGAGTTCGCGATCCGGATTTTCCGCCATGTAATCCTGTTTCGTCAGATTGGCCTCCTCGATGAGTGCGGCCGCTTCGCCGGCCCAGATGTAGAAGCCGATCAGCGTCTCGCGGCGCATTCGCTCCAGGTCGACCGAGTGATAGACGTTGACGACGCCGCCTGCCTCGCGGTTCAGTTCGGATCGGCGAAGCAGGCCGATATCGACGAGTTTGTTGAGGTACCGCGTCACCGTACTCCGGTCGTAGCCCAGCGATTCGGCGACTTCGTTGGCCGAGAGCGGGCCCTCGCCGATGACACACAGACAGATGTCGAGGCCGGCTTTGGGGAGGCCGAATGCGTCGAGGAGGACCTGCCTGACATCGGGCGGCTTGACGGTGATATCGCAGTCGGTCACGCGCTGCATGGGTTCCCCATGACAGGACATCGGCGGGTCGTCACGTCCGAGCGCGAGAACCACGTTGTCACAGTCGGGGCATTCGAAGACGTCGTACCTGCTGGATGACGGATCGTACTGAACTGCCTCGGCCGCTTCGTTCGTGTCGTGTTCAGACATCGGTGGCCACTCCCAGCATTCGTACCCACAGACGACGGCGGAATCCATAAGTCTGCCCCGTGCGCTCACCCACGATCGATCGTCTCTGCATCGACGATGATCATCTCGTCGAGATCGAGCGCGAGGAGTTCTTCGCCGGTTACGGTTATTCTGACCTGCCCGTCGGCGTCGATGTCAGCTAGCGCGCACGATTCCAGTCCGTCGAGCTGTTCGCGGACCGTTCGCTCGTCGACGGCGAGCGCGTCCGTGAGCGATTCGACCGACGTTCGCTCCCCAGTGCTGGCGTCGCTCCGTCCCTCGAGTTCTTCCAGCACGTCCCTACGGGTTACTGACATTCTTCGGTCCGCTCGTTCGGCGCTCGACGACGTCGCGCGACTCTCGGCTCGTGTATCGTCCTCATCGGAGGAGACGTATGATTTCGTCGTTGACGAGGGTCTCGTTCGGCATCCTTGCTCTCGACACCGCGCAGGTGTGGTCTCTCACGTGAAGGCGCTGTCCGTGGTCGAGGCCGTCCGATTGACTCGCGTCCGAACGCTGTGAATCGAGGGGGTGTGTCACGGATGGCCTCCGAACGATATCGTCGCTGTCGTCACATACCGCTTTGGCGACCGTGCAATCGGATTACAACTGCTCCGTGGCGTGGCGGCCATCGCCAGTTAGTATTCTGGCAGCCAGCCTTGCAGATTCGTGAACGGCCGCCAGACGAGCACTCCGACGGATATCGCGAAAGCGGACGTTCTATCCGCGGCCACCGGCGAGTTTCGTCGCCTCGGGGAGGTTCCGGAGTCGCTGCATCGACAGCGTGCCGAGAATCGGGCCGAGAGCCAGTGGTGCGAACGCCCAGCGCCAGCCGACCAGATCCACGACCATCGGGATCAGCTGGATCGACACGGTCGTCAGGAGGAATCCGATGGCCGTCTGGAGCGTCAGCGCCGTCCCGACGTAGGACCCTTCGGCGAGTTCGGAGACGGCTGCCGAAAACTGGGCCGAATCGGCGACGATGACGAATCCCCACACGAGGACGAAGGGGACGAGAACGAGCAACGACGACCCGAAGACGAATCCCGCGGCGATACAGGCGACGCCGCTGATGGCCATGCTTGCGCTCGTCGTCTGCGTCCGACCGAATCGATCGGCCGCCGAGCCGGCGACGACGGCGCCGGCGCCACCGATGGCGATAGTCCCGAAGGCTAGGAGCGAGGCGAGACTCGACGACTCGCCGCTTCCGCCGTTCGCCGCGATGCTCGCGATCAGGTACGCAGGGATCCACGTCCAGACGGCGTAGAGCTCCCACATGTGGCCGAAGTACCCACCGTTGGCCAGCATCGTCCCTCGATCCCGAAGGATGCGGCCGATTGCGCTCGGATCGAACGGGGCCGCCGGTGCCTGATGCGGTCCCGGCTCGACGAGGAGGACCAACAGTCCGCCGAGGACCGACAGGCCCGCGGCCCCGTAAAGCACGACCCGCGGTTGGCCGACGCCGCCGACGGCACGGAGCAGGTGCGGAAGCGCCGAGCCGACGGTCAGCGCGCCGACCAGCATGCCGATTGCGAAGCCGCGGCCCTCTTCGAACCAGCCGGCGAGAATCTTCATCCCGGTGGGGTACACCCCGGCCAGGGCGACACCGGTCAAAAACCGAAGGGCGATGGCTGGCACGGCCGACGTGACGAATCCCGCAATTGCGGCCGTGAACACTGCGCCGGCGACGGCCGACCCGGCGAACAGATACCGGGGCCGAATTACGTCCGCGAGCGTGAGCGCCGAGGAGAGGAGCGCGCCGGCGACGAAGCCCAACTGCACCGCGATAGTCAACCACGCCGTCTCGCCGTCGGTGAGCCCCCACTCGGCCGCCAACTCCGGCGCCGCAGCGGTCGCGCTGAACCACAGCGACATGGCGAGGAGTTCGGCCAGCGCGATCACCAACAGCACTCGGTGGTTTCGGGATACCATAGTAGGTATCGAATGGTAACTACCTGAGCTACCAAAAGCGTCAGCTAACCCGTCGGTAACCCCCGGTCGTTGATCGCAACGGCACACAGTAATCATGTTCGAGCGTCCAAGAAGCGATATGACCATTGACGCGTTCGTGACGCCGTCGGGGACGCACGTTCCGGCTGTGACGGCGGAGACGATGCGCGATGTCGACCGGGTTGTCGTCGAGGACGTGGGACTACAGTTGCTCCAGATGATGGAGAACGCGGGCCGAACGTTGGCCCATCGAGTCGCTGCGACGGGTGAGGAACCGGCCGTGGTCGTGGCCGGAAACGGCGGTAACGGCGGTGGCGGGTTGGCGTGTGCTCGACATCTCCACAACCACGACGTTCGAGTGGCTGTCGTCCTCGACCGCGACCCCGACTCGTTATCCGGGGCCGCAGCACAGCAGTATCGGATTCTCGACTCAACGGACGTATCGGTCACGAGCGGCGTCGAGGGACTGGCGACGTTCGAGCGAATCGGCGTGGTCGTCGACGCGCTCATCGGTTACGGCCTCGACGGCCCGATTCGCGATCCGGCACGAAGCCTCGTCGAGGAAACGAACCGACTGGGATCGAGCGTCGTCTCCCTCGACATCCCACCCCGGCATCGACGCCACAACCGGCGAGACACTCGGGGCAGCCGTCCACCCGGAGACGACGGTCACGCTCGCCGTACCGAAGACGGGACTACGAACCTGTCCGGGACAGCTCATTCTCGCCGACATCGGGATTCCACGGGTCGTGTACGATCGCCTCGACATCGCGTACGACGGTCCGTTCGGCCGAGAGTGGTTGATCGAACTGGTGACTGGCGACTGATTATTCGCTGAGTCACAGGTTCGAAAGGGTCAAGACCGACCCCTAATCAGTCGTCGGCGCGGACGGTCTGCAATCCTTCGAGTGCGTCCTTGACCGCCGAAAAGTCCGGTTGGACGGTGGGATCGTCGGTGCTCCACGCGTACCGAATCGTCCCGTCGGTGTCGACAACGAAGACCGACCGCTTCGCGATCCGTTTGTGGCCGTTGAACTCCTCGTAGAACACGTCGTAGGATTCGGCGACGCTCCCGTCGCTATCCGAGAGGAGGGCGAAGGCCAGTTCCTCCGTCTCCGCGAACGCTCGGTGGCTGAACGAGCGATCCGTGGAGATACCGAACACCGTTACTGCCGGCTGTAGGTCGACACGGAGATTCGTCGCCCCCGGGGGACGGATCTCCGAGAACAGCTACAGCCGACAGTAGTCACTCGGTCGTCGAGGTCGAACCACAGCAAATCGTGGAGTGAGCACATGTGTTCGGTGCACTCCGGGTGGAAATCGAAGAGATAGAAGTTGATGATCACCGGCCCTCGCTGGAGCGCATCGTCGAGCGAGTACGCCGACATCTCGGTCGCGTCTCGGTCCATCGCAGTTCCGGGCAACGTGAACGCCGGTGCAGCGGTGCCTTCGGGGAGCATCGCGATCAGGCCTCCCCGGGCGGCTGGTCGCTCCGACCGGGCACGCCGCGACCCTGGAAGAAGTCGCCGGCCCAGTTGCCGATCCAGATGTCCTGATTCGCGGTGTACAGCGCCCATGCCGTCGTGAACGTGTCGTCGACGACCGACCACTCGTCGGCGCCGGCGTCGTACTCGACGGCGTCGTTGTACACGGCGGCCTGTCCGTACTCGCCGCCGGCGGCCGGCGGGAGCGGGAGCGTGAACTTGGCGCCCTCGTCGCGACTGTTCGGCCGTTCGGCCCGTTGCAGTCGCCCACGGTTGAACGTCCCGTTGAAGTAGCGGGCGTACACCTCCTGCACGTCGAGATCGAGGAGTGCGTCGGCGGCGTTGAGGCCGCCGGTCACGTCCCCGGCGTCACGCGACGTGATTCGGTAGGTGGAGGCGCCGGGATCGGTGGCGAAGGTGCCTGCGTCCTCGTCCCAGAGTTCGTCGAGCAGGTAGCCGAGGACAGTCTCCGCGGTGTCGCGGTGATCGACGCCGTCGATCTGGGAGGCCCAGAGGAGCCCCTGTCCGACCGCACCCTGCGTCGCCGCTCCATTGGCCGCGCCGTCGGCCACGCGTCCGTTGCTGTCGAGGTGGGCGTCGACTTCGGCTGCCAAGTCGTCGGCGTAGCTCGTGGCGGCAGCGCGCAGGTCGTCGCCTCCTGCGTGGGTTCCGTACCAGCCCACGGCCCCGAGCATCTGTCCGAGGTCCCGCGTCGATCCCATCTCGACGACATCGGCGGGATCGAAGAGGTCCATCGTCGTCTGCGCCATCCCGTCGGTCAGTTGCTGGATCTTCCCCTTCGGCACGAGCGGTTCCGGGTTCACGTAGCCGAACCACCCGTTCCCCGCGAGACTCGTGAGATCCGACAGGAACCAGAGCATCGCCGAGTGGTGGTTGGGCCGGGCCGTGTCGTCGACGACCGTGCCGTCACTCGGTCGGAACTCGGAGACGAGTTCGAGCGAGTCGCCTTTCGTGAGCGCTCCGTTGCCGTCCGGCCCCCCGGCGATGAGCGTCGCGTTCGTCCCGATCTGGGCGAGAGTGGTGAGCATCTGCGCGCGGAACTTCGCCGCAATTCCTGGTGGAAGCGTCTCGAAGTGTTTCTGGAAGTTCTTCGCCCACGTCACACCCTTGAGGTGCGTCCACGCGACGGAGGAAGGACTCACGACCTTCGACGACTTCGACATGTCCCACTGCAGGGTCGACGCGTCGGGGCGGCCGTCGCCCGAGTCGAAGACGGGCTGTTGGGTGAAGTGCGGGTCACCCTCCGTGAACGCCGCCATATTCAGGTTCGGATTCTTGATCGGGGGTTTGTCGACATCCGCATGCTGGAGCATCGCCGGCACTCGCTGGTCGAACGCCTGCTGTTGCTCCTCGTTGTGGGGGAACAGAACCCCGTTCCCACTCATGGCGATGTTGGTACTCATGTTGTACAGGGAGTACCAGTAGGAGTCCCAGGTGGCGTCCTGCCACGCGTACGCGTTCGTCTCCCCGCCCTCGCCGGTGACGATGCCCGCCACGTCAAGGAGTCGGGTGAGCGACTGAGCGGCGGCGCTCAGTTCGACGTCGTCGACGGCCGTCGTCCCCGGCCCACCCTGTGGCTGACCGACGACGACGAGACCGACCATTCCGAGTCCCTCGTGAGGGCGACAGAAGTAATTGTAGACGCCCGGCGTCTCGAAGGTGTGTTCGAACGATTCGCCGGCTGGAAGAATCCCGGAATCGAAGGCCGTTGCCTCGTCGGGAATCCGGAGTGATCGGTCGAAGTCGGGGTGGTACGCCGTGATCGAATGCGAGCTCTCGGCGATGTTCCACGTTACGGTCGCCCCCTGTTCGACCCAGACGACGGCCGGCGTGTTCACGTGCTGACCCGCACCTCGGTCCGAGGAGAGCATCGTTGTCTCCACCGTCGCCGAGGAGTGGAGATCGTCGGGTCCCCCGAGTTGATCCGCACCGGGGGGATTGGTCCCGGAGGCTTCCGTCGCCGTGGCCGTCGCCGTTGCGGTCGACGTGGGAGTCGTCGCCGTCGAGGTGGCATCGGAGCCTTGCTGACTGTTACAACCCGCTAATGCGCCGATGGCTGCGGCTCCACCGAGACGGAGGAGCGTGCGTCGGTCGATGTCGTCGACTGGCATAACTATTTGAAACTTAGTTTCTGCCCGTAATGAATCTCGGACAACCGCGGGGTCAGCAAGTAACGCACGTGTAACCCGGTGAGTGGCGACTCATCGTGGTTGGCCGACTCGTGGTGAGAATGCGGAAGCCGACTGTGTCGGGCACGACTCGACCATGCCCGCCTGCGTAGCTCTGGAGATTCCTATGCGACCGACGACTCGTCGTCGGGTTCCGTGAGATGTTCGAGGCCCCAGTCGCGCATCGCGAAGATCACTGGTTCGAGAGAGCGACCGTGGTCCGTGAGCGAATACTGTACTCGAACTGGTTTCTCACTGATGATCTCACGGTCGACGAGCTGCTTCTCTTCGAGGTCGTCGAGGCTGCTCGAAAGCACTTTGCTCGAAATGCCGTCGACGTCGTCTTTGAGTTCGTTGAACCCGCTGGGGCCGTGTTCGAGCAGTCGGTGAACGATCACTGGATGCCATTTCTTGCAGATGAGCGACGCCGTCGTCGTGACTGGACACCAGTCCTCGCCGGCACACCATACTTCGAGTTGTTTGGCAGCAGCCACCTCTTCCGTCTCGTTGCTCATATCTCCCTCGTACGGACGGGGATGGTATAATAGTTACCTGTAGAAATCAGGTAACGTAACGTGATTTAGTTCCGAGATGTCTGAACAGGTAACGGACGAGCGGCTGCTAGCCGAGTCGACGATCCTCGCTGGGACAAAAATGGGGGTGGGGTTCGACTACAGCGACGGGGGGAACGTGAGAACGTTGCGGATACCACCACCCGGAATGTTGGTCGTCCCGCGAACCTGCCCTTCACCCCACTCGTCATGGAACAGGTCACAGTTGAACGCGACCGGCATGTCCAGTGGCAGAATTGGGTGTTCGGATTCGTACCGGATCACGATGGGATCCTCGTTGTCGCCCATCTTGATGTTGTAGTTCCCGTAGGCTAGCGTGCCGCCGGCTCCGATATCGAAGCCGTCGCTACCGCCGTAGCTCCCGCCCAACGTCGTGTCTTCGGTAATCGAGACGATCCAGCCACCGTCTCTGACTTTCCCGGCCAGCATCTCGTCGCGATTGGTCGCCCCGTCGTCGTGGTTGTTCGGCATCGCCCGTCCCGACACCATGTACGCATTGTAACCCACGTCGGGATCCTGGTAGAACGGATTCAGCACGGCTGACCCGTCGGTGCTTTCCTCCGGTTCGAACAGGTCCACGTCACCCTCGAACGTCAGTCCGAAGCGCTCCTCGTAGAACGATTCCGCCGCTCGCCGATCCGCGTCGATGGTCTCCTCGTCTCGCCCCATGATCTCGCGCTGGAAGCGCTCCGCGTTCTCGACGACGCTCCAGTCGCCCTCGACGAGTGGTTCGGCGAGATAGACCAGTACGTGGTCGAATCCGCCGAGATTCGGCGGGGTCAGCGTCTTCGCACCGCCGTAGTTCCCGATCCGTCCGGGGTTGGTACCGTCGCCGCCGCCGGCAGCATCGGCTCGATCGGCGCTCACGGTTCCGCTCGTGCTGAGTCCGAGCGCACCCGCGATACCGACCGTTCCGATGGCCTTGAGTGTGTTGCGTCGATCCATTGGTTGCTCCGCGTGGCCCGACTCTGCACGTATTGGGCCACAATGCCACGTCACACACCACCATTATATTTCAGTTGTATCACCTCTGTAAGGTAGTAACCGATTCGTCACTCGCTCACCATTCGGTTGATACGTTACCCCGACCTCATCACATCTAGTCTCTCACGGTGTGTTCGACGCCCCACTCGTAGATGCGGTCGACGATGGGGGCGAAGTCACGGCCGCGTTCGGTCATCGTGTACTCGACGCGCACCGGCTTCTCGCTCACGATGCGGCGTTCGACGAGTTCGTGTTCTGTCTCGAGTCGGTCGAGACTGTCCGACAGGACCTTCGACGATATGTGATCTATCTCTCCTTTCAGTTCGCCGAATCCCATCGCGCCCTCCGTCAGCAACTGGTGGAGGATGACCAAGTGCCACTTGCGTCCGAGGAGGTTTGTCATGGAGATGAGCGTCTCCTGTGACTGGCTCGGTGTGACGACCGACGTCGATTTCGTATCACTCGATTCTGAGTGTGTACTCATGAGTATCTGTGAAAACCCGTTATCGGTGGTCGGGGTTCAGCCGGTGAATCTGCCGATTTATACACGAACTGTCGGACACGGTTGTACAACTCGACCGGGAACCCCTTACGATTCTGTGAGTGTGAAGAGGGAATTCCAATACGAGTAACCTATTTATGTTAGTAGCGTGCGTCGGGAGAAATCGAGGGAAGGCACGACGGACGGCCCGGCGTTAGGGGGTGCCTCTGCGGTCGGACGTTTCGAGTCGTGGCCGTCGCCCGCGACTCATACTACCGACTGTAACTGTTTCAAGATATTCGCCACCTCGAGGTGGCGAATATCTTGACCGACTTACAGCCGGCAGTATCTGCTCGAACGTTCGACCTGATTAGCGCAGGAAGTCGGCCAGTTCGTCGCGATAGGCGTCCGGCCGATCTTCCATCACCCAGTGATTTGCGTCGTCCAGCCCTATCAGTTCGGCCGTCTCGATATCCGCTTGCAAGCGTTCGGCCCACTCGATGGACTGGAACTGATCGTCCGCCCCCCACAAGAGGAGTGTCCGGGCTTCGATCGTTTCCGGATCGATCTCAGTCGTGTGATTCGTGTTTGTCGAGATCGCGTTTCGAACGAGAGAGGTTACACCCGCTTCGGAGTTCCACGGCGTGGTCATGCCGGCGAGGAACGCGTCGCTGTGCTCCGACCCGTAGAGCGTATCCCGAAAGAGGTCGTCGAGCATCGCCTGCAACTCCTCCACACCGGTTTCTCGTGCCGTCTCGGGAAGTCCCAAGTCGGTGATCAACTGGATCGGCCAGGAGTCGTACGCGATGGAGTTCGAGAGCACGAGCTCGTCGACTGCGTCCGGATGGTGGGCCGCGTAGCGGAGGAACACGCCACCACCGAGGTCGTGACCGACCAGCGAGGGGGTTTCGACATCAAGCACCGACAGCAGTTCCGTGATCATCTCCTCTTGTGCGCGGATCGATCTATCGAATCCGTCGAACATCGACGAGTTGCCGTATCCGATCATGTCCGGCACGATGACGCGGCGTTCCGCTGCGATCGGTCCGATCACGTCCCGCCACAGGTAGGAGTTCGTCGGAATCCCGTGGAGAAAGACGACGGGATCGCCCGATCCCTCGTCGTAGTAGGCGACATCGAGTTCGTGTCCGTCGACCGTGACGGTCGCCGTCTCTTGCGTTGCAGTCCACTCCGCGTAGCTTGGCATCCTGAATCACCCATCGATACATTCTAGTTCTGCCGGCAAACGCTTCTTGCCTATAGGGATAGGTATTATCGACGCCGTCCGTTCTGTCGCGACCGAACTCGACGGTCCGATCACCCGTCGTCGACCGCGGCGTCGAAGAGAGCGGTAAATACCTTGGACTGAGCCGTTCGAAGGTGCTGGCTAAACGTCGGCTGAGCGATCCCCAACGCGCCGGCACACTCTTCGGCCGTACTTTCACGCGGCCACGCGAAGTAGCCGCTCAGATACGCCGTTCGAAGTACCTCGTACTGTTTCTCGGTAAGCCGGTCGGCGAGGATGGTGTGGACGCCCGATTTCGTTCGAACGGGTGGAGACTGGTCACGTTCTCTCCTGGCGAGAAACTCCGAGTCCGGATGGCGTGTCCGAAAGATTTCGACGACGGTTCGGACGGCGACGTGAGATGGAACAGTTGCGACGACACGGCCGACACCTCCCGCGGCCGAAACGTCACGAGTGATCGCTCCGGTGTCGGCGAGCGTCGCAGTGACACACGGTCCTGAGACGACGAATTGGAAGAGATTTGCGTCGGAACCGTTCCTGACGAGACGTGCCTCTGCGATTGCAGATTCGCTCGCAGCCAGTTCGAGGATGTCCTTCGGAGACGTTTCACGGATACTGAAGTACTGAAGCAGGTTCCCGTCAGCTCGGTGGATCAGCTCTTCGAGGCGAATGAGACAGTCCGTTTCGGCCGAGAGACGAACGAAAAAGCAGTTCCTGTCCCGCACCTCCAATTCGATCTCCGTTACTGGAGTCTCGACGGGTTCCTGTACGGTCATACCCGGCCTTCAATGACCGCGTTGATAGGCGTTCGTCTGTCGTGTGTCTGTTTCGAACACTCGTTCACCGTCCACACGGAACCGACGGGAACGGATGGAACCGTCGTGGCTTCCCTTGTGCACTGGACCACCGAACGACGTAGCCAAAACGGGATCGATACACGTAGGTCGTCACTTCGGTGATAGTGTTCTCCTTGTCGGACGGGGACTGTTCTACCGCGGATCCTGATAGGATTGGCTCGAAACGCGTGTCCGCGGGTGAGAACTATAGGGTGAAACCGCTGCTCTCAGAACGCCGATTTGCCCCGTGTCAGGCCCAGCAAGGGACTTCGTTCACCGACCGACCGAGCGCCTGCAGCGCCCATCGCCGACTGTTCGTTCGTAATCGCACGACAGCAGTGGGCTGAATTCCGATGTTATCGTCTCTGGGTGCACTGGCGTTGATTTTTGACACCCAATACGAGCGACCCAGAGACGAGGCGGCGGAGCAGTCCGTCCTCGACCGCACCGAGCAGCAGAAACGTCGCATCGTTGGTGGCGTTCCGGATAGCGGGCTCTACGTCACCGGATTTGGCGACCATGTCAGCATCCTCTAATCCGTTGTGTGTCGCTCACTCCGTGAGGAACTGCTCACCTGCCTCGCGGTCTGCAGCGACGTCGAGCAAGATCACTTCGGCGTCGAACTCCGCTCGGAGCAATTTCGCGATGGGAGTTCTGTTCGACGTGCACGGCCGAACTCTCTGGCGGTTACTCTGGATCGAGTGCGAAGACACATATGTCGCCAGAGTACCGGTTTATACATGAGCAGAACGAACGATAAGGACCAAGAGCGGGTCGTAACCGGCATTCCGGGCGTGGACGATATTCTTGGCGGCGGCTATCTTCCCGAGTTCGCCACGCTCGTGCGAGGCGAACCCGGCTCTGGCAAGTCGATCTTCTCGTTACACTTCCTCGCTGCTGGTCTGGATGCGGACGAGACCGGGCTGTACATCAATCTTGGCGAACCGGAGAACTACATTCGGGATACTGCTCGGCACTTCGGTTTCGCTACCGATGCGATCGAGTTCCTCAACCTCTCCGCCTCCGGTGACCAGTTTCAGGGCGAGGAGACGTACACCCTGTTCGAGTCCGGTGAAGTGGAAACGCCCTCGCTCGTCGAGAGCATTCGCGCGGAGGTCCAGGAGATCAACCCGGATCGGGTCGTGGTAGATCCAGTTACCGAGTTCCGGTATCTCGCCCCCGACGAACACCAGTTCCGATCTCAGATCCTAGGCCTGATCAACTTTCTCAAAAGCGAGGGCACGACGGTCCTGCTCACGTCACAAGCTGCCGCATCGATGCCCGACGACGATCTGCAGTTTCTCGTCGATGCCGTCATAAACATGCAAGCGAAGCCGGATCGCCGAACGATCCACATCTCGAAGTTCCGTGGCTCCTCTGTCCGATCCGGTCGACACACGCTCCAGATCACCGACGATGGTATGCGGGTGTGGCCACGACTCGATCCCAACCGCCACGAGCGTGAGCACAATTCGACCAAACTCTCCTCGGGTGTTCCGGCGCTGGACTCACTGTTGTCGGGTGGCCTCACCACTGGGACGATCACGTTTCTGAGCGGGCCGACAGGGGTCGGCAAGACAACGACTGGCCTCCAGTTCATGAAAGAGGCCGCAGGCCGAGGACAGCGATCGGTCCTGTACAGCTTCGAAGAAGACCACAACACCCTCTTCGAGCGCGCGGAAGCCGTCAACATCCCCGTGACCGAAATGGTCGACCGGGGAACGCTCAACGTAGAGGCGATCGGCCCCGAAGAACTCACGATCGACGAGTTCACCCACCACATCCGGACGGAGGTCGAAGACAACGGCGCCGAAATCGTGATGGTCGACGGGACCAGCGGGTTCGAGCAGTCGCTACGCGGCGTCGACGAAGACCCGATGCGGGACCTCGTCAAGATCGGTCGCTACCTCCGCAACATGGGCGTGACCGGACTGGTGACGAACGAAGTCCACAACATCACCGGTGAGTTCCGCGCGACCGACCAAGGCATGAGCTATCTCGCGGACAGCATCGTCGTCCTACGCCATGTCGAATACAAGGGCTCACTCCGGAAGGTGATCGGTGTCCTCAAGATGCGCACCAGCCAGTACGAAAACCAGCTCCGGGAACTGGAGATCACCGAACACGGCCTGCGAGTCGGGGACTCGCTTGCCGAACTCCGAGGGATTCTCACCGGCACACCAACCTGGAATGACGATGGAGACTGAGTCACCGGCGCTTGGAACCGCCGACCGGCCCGGGACAGCGAAATCACCCGCGCGAGTCGTACCGATACTGTCGCATGTGGGCAATCAACGAGTACTCGTCAACTGGCTCCAGCAACAGGACCAGTACGAGATCGTCTCGGACGACACCGCGGCACTCTCAGAGGCCGACATCGACATGGTTATCCTCGATGCACATTCGCTCCGTACGTACGACACCGAGATCCGGAAGCGGAAGGCAGACGCAGACGCTATCCTCCCGGTGTTGCTCGTGGGGTCCGATATCGACGTTGGGACACTCGATAGTCGGGAACAGACTGAGACGGAGCCGACGGTCTCACAGCTCGTCGACGAAGTTCTGACGACACCGATCGACACCGTGGAGTTACACAATCGACTTGACACGCTCGGGCGCATCAGGCGCCAGTCGATCGCACTGGAAAGCAAGACCGACCAACTGCTGTTGTTGAATCGCATCAGCCGGCACGATATCCGCAACGAGATGAACGTCGTTATCGGCTGGACCGAGCAACTCGCAAACCACACCGACGACGCAGGCGATCAGATACGCCAACGAGTTCTGGACAGTAGCCAGCACGTCGTGGATCTCACGAAGGCCGTGCGGGAATTCGTCGACACACTCCAGACGGCTGGTGGCCCGAACTTGGAGGCGGTCGCCCCCGAAGACGCGATAACCGACGAACTCACGAAACGCCGCACCACGTTCGAGGATGCCGAGTTCGCCGTCGATGGTGACATTCCACGGGTAGACGTCCGTGCAAACGACCTCCTCGCGTCGGTGTTCAGAAACGTCCTGAACAATGCCGTCCAACACAACGACAGCGACACACCACGAGTGGAGATATCCGTCGTAGAGGGCGCCGAAACGGTTGCTATCACGATAGCCGACAACGGCCCGGGAGTTCCACCGGCTCGGCGGGACGCCGTCCTGGGCCGAACCAACCGGGGACTTGATCATCCTGCAGCGGGACTCGGTCTCTACCTCGTCGATACACTCGTCACGCAGTACGGCGGCACACTACAGATCAGCGACGCTGATCTGGGCGGGGCCAGTATCGAGATCGAACTCCCAAAAGAGCCGTCAGCTGGGGTGAATACCGATGACGATGCCTCCTGAAGCGATGCCCGAATCCCGGAACCGGGTCCTCCCGCTCATCGCGGATTCGGGCAATCGCCAGTTGCTCGAACAGTGGATCGACGACCACCCCGCCTACGAATCCGTGGCCGTCTCTGGAGACATCGAGGACGCTGACTTCGATGTCTGTATCGTCGATAAAGGGGCGTTCCAAGAGCACCTCGATGCGCTCCGTGCGAAGAAGACGGCGGCAGCCCCCGTCTTGCTTCCGTATCTCCTGTTGCTTCCGGAGTCCGGGGCGGAGATTCTCGAGTCGGATGCTGGTCAGCTTGCCGACAGCGTGGTTACGGAGACGATCGACGAGATCGTCTCGCTGCCGATCCAGCAGGCCGAACTCGACTGGCGACTGGAAGCGTTGTTCCGACTGCGGAATCAGTCGCTCACCTTGCGAGAACGAGAGCGCGAGCTCGAACGCCAGATCGATCTCTTCGAGAAGGCGCAGGATATTGCGAACGTCGGCGCCTGGGAGTACGACTTGGATGCTGAGGAGGGGTGGTGGACCGACGAGGCTCGCTGCATCCACGCGCTCCAAGACGACACGACGCCGTCACCGGAGCTGAGCCTCCAACATTTCCACCCCGCGGACCGATCGGTTGTCGAAGCGGCATTCGAGACGGCTGTCGAGGAGGGTGAACCGTACGATGTCGAAGTCCGACTCATCGATGCGGAAGACAACCTGCGATGGGTGCGAACGAGGGGAGAACCGCAGTACGAAGACGGGGAACTGGCCCGCGTTCGAGGGACGATACAGGACATCACCGAGCGCAAGGAACGCGAACTCGACCTCCAGCGCATCAAGCAAGCAGTCGAATCCGCTGGCCACGCGATCCTTATCACCGACCCCGACGGGAGAATCGAGTACGTCAACTCGGGGTTCGAGGAGATAACCGGCTTCACCCAGGCAGAGGTCGTCGGTGAGACACCGCACGTGTTGAACTCCGGTGCGATGCCGGAGGGGTATTTCGAGGACTTCTGGAACACTATCCGCTCTGGAGAGGTGTGGGCAGAGGAGATCGTCAACCGTCGGAAAAACGGGGAGACGTACACGGCGATGCAGACGGTCGCACCCGTCATCGACGATGACGAGATTCACGCGTTCGTGGCAGTCCAAGACGACATTACGGAACGCAAAGAGCGGGAGGAGACACTCAAACGGCGGACGCAGGCGATCGACGAAGCGCCAGTCGGTATCACCATCACTGATCCTGAACGGGAGGACAACCCGATGATCTACGTCAACGATGCGTTCGTAGACCTGACGGGCTACCCACGTGCGGAAGCAGTCGGGGAAAACTGTCGATTCCTCCAGGGTGAGAGCACCGACCCGGACCAGGTTGCCGAAATTCGAGAGGCGATCGATGCAGAAGAACCGATATCGATCGAGCTCAAAAATTATCGCAAGGACGGAACGGAGTTCTGGAACCACCTGGAAATTGCGCCTGTACGAGATGATGCAGGTACTGTCGTCAACTACATCGGATTCCAACAGGATGTCACAGGACGCAAGGAGCGCCAACGACAGTTAGGAGTTCTTGAGCGGGTGTTACGTCACAACCTGCGCAACGATATGAACGTGGTTCGAGGACGAGCTGAGACGATCCACGCCGAGATGTCGGGCGAGGTTGCAGCATCCGCCGAGAAGATCGTGGACACGAGCGATCAACTGATCGAACTAGCAGAAAAAGAACGTCAGATAACGGAATTGCTTCGGGAGCCCCAGACACACGACCAAATCAAGGTATGTGATCGTCTCCAGGACGTTGTTTCGAGTGTTGGTTCGGAGCACTCGGACGCGACAATTACCGTTGAATGCCCTGACGACGTAACTGTCGAGGCGATGCCACAGTTTGGGCAGGCGATCGAAGAACTCGTTACGAACGCGATCATCCACAACGATTCGCCGTCGCCCGAAGTCACTGTGACCGTCACTCAGACCGACGAGGCGGTTCGTATCGGAGTAGCCGACAGTGGGCCACGCATCCCCGAGATGGAGCGAGACGTACTGGTAGGCGAAGCGGAGCAAACACCGCTGTACCACGGGAGCGGTCTCGGGTTGTGGCTCGTGAAGTTAATCACCGCCCGGTCGGGCGGTACCATCACAGTCGAGGAGAATTCGCCAGCCGGCAATATTGTCAGAATAGAACTGTCCCGGTGACAGTTCCGTCCGGATTCGGGCAGTACTACATCAACGGTATCGTCGTCGCCGACGGAGACGTCTTCACGACGACAAGCGGCGGTGATGTCCACGCAATCACTGGCTGAACGAGAGAGTGGTTTCCACTGAAGTTCGCGTCCGGCCGAGTCAATCTCCAGAGCGAAACGTGATCGCGTATCGAGTCAGCGCGTGTCGAACGAGTGAATCAGGTCGCTCGTCGAGTACCGCTCGACCACATTCTGTTCGTCGAAATAGGAATCGTCACTCCAGATGGCCGCATCGTTGGCGATCGCACAGGCCAAATAGAGCACGTCGTCGGGGTCGGTGTTGCCGATCGCTACGTCCGCCTCCTCGATACGGTCACAGAAGTCAACAATCCCGTCCAGTTCGCGGTCGTCGAGTTCGCACACCCGTTTCTCGTCGTATTCGGCGCCCAGAGAGACGTCGGGTCGGGGTTCCCACCTCGTGAGAATACGCTAGCACCATTTTAGTGGCGCTGTTTTATGCTTGGGTGTGGACGTGACCGCAGTGTCGCGGTTTTCCTGCCGGACGCGGACAGGAATCCGGTAACAGAGATCCACTACAGAAATAGATGGTGCTGGTCATGCTTGGGACGTTGCACGGACTCTACGTGGTGGTCTTCGGCCTCGCTAGCCTCGTCTGTCTCGGCGCGCTGCTCGGCGTTCGAACACTCTCTCACTCCGACATCCGCCGTGGGCTTGCCGGGTTGTTTCTGTTGAACGGCGTCTGGGCCCTACTGATGGCAGTGCGACTTCTGTTGCCGACGCTGTCGAGTAAACGTGTCGTGTACGTATTTGGATTGATCGCCGGCATCGCGACTGTCTTCGCGTGGCTTTACTTCGCTTCGGCCTACAGTGGCCGCCAGTACCACCGATCACGATCCCTGCGACTCGTCGCTGTCGCCGTATTCACCGCAATCGTGCTGGTCAAGGTTACTAACCCGATCCACGGGGCCTACATGCAGATGCGAATCGTCGCAGAACCGTTCCGCCACGCCCGTGTCACGCATTTTGCGCCTCACTGGCTGGTGACTGGGTTCTCGTACACCGCCTCCGGAATGGGGTTCTGGTTTCTTTTCGATTCGTTCGCCGACGCCGATACTCGCCCTACCGCGCTGTATCTACTCGTAGCGGTCACTGCACTGCCGCTCGTTCCGTACATCGTCGCCTACTACCACGAAGGGCCGGTCCTCCTGTTGAACTACGAACCGATCGGCATCGCCATCTTCGCACTCGGCGTGTTCTGGTACGCACGCGGCGAGTTCACCCGCCTCAGTAACCCCGACCAGTCGTCCATCGCCGAGAGTATCTCGGAGGGTGCACTCATCTTGGACGATCAAGGGACTGTCGTCAACTACAACGACAGCGCGGCCTCCATTCTCGAACACGAGCCCGTCCAGGGCCAGCCCCTCGACACCGTCGACACGGAATTGGCGAGCCTAGAGAGCGGTGAAAAGACCATCCTATCCCGGTCGATCGGCGACCAGAGTGCCAAGTTCGAAGGCCACCGAGTGGACATCGAGGCCGAGACTGCCTCGGAAGCAATCACGCTCACCGACGTGACCCAGATCGTCCACCTCGAAGATGTCTCCCGGTTGTTTCGTGAACTCAACAAAGTGCTCATCCAGAACAGGGATCCGGACGAGTTCACGACGCTCGTTCCCGAGAAGCTGTCGACCATCGACGCGTACCGGATGGTCTGGCTGTACGCTGCGCCGGACGATGAGACCGGCTACGTCGCTGGCCAACCAGACGGGTACGTCCAACGCCAGCGTAGCGGCGTCGATAGCCCCGATCCAGTGTGCAAGGCGGCCGACACCGACGACATCCAAGTCGTCGACGTCGATCCGGCCCGGAATGACGGGTGGGAAGCCGCTGCTGCCGACCGAGGTATCACTGCGTGTCTGGCAGTCCCGTTGCACTTTCCGACCGGCGAGGAGTACGTTCTGGGGGTCTACACGACGGCGCTGGACGGGGTCAGCGAAGCCGAAACCGAGTTGTTCCGGGACATCGCCGAAGCAGTTCCGAACACGGTGACGGCCATCACGGCCCATCAAGAAGCCAAGGAGTACCAGAAAGCAGTCGAGCACGCCGGATACGCAATTTTCATCACCGACGTCAACGGCGTAATCCGCCACGTCAACCCGGCATTCGAAGCGATCACCGGATACACGGCCGACGAAGCGATCGGGGAGACACCGCGGATCCTCAAGTCCGGCGAGATGGACGAGCAGTACTACGAACGACTCTGGGACACCGTTCTGGATGGCGAGGTATTCTCCGACGAAATCGTCAATAAGACGAAAAGCGGAGATCGGTACCTTGCCCGCCAGACGGCCGCACCGGTCACCGATGAGACCGGGGAGCCGATCGCGTTCGTCGCCATTCAGGTGGAACTGACGGAGGATCTCCTCCGAAAGCAGCGCCTGTCGGTCTTGAACCGGCTGCTTAGACACAACCTCCGGAACAAACTGAACGTGATTTCTCTCCAGATGGCGCGACTCGAAGACCTCTACCAGTCGACGACTGATGACAGCGAACGAGAGGCAGAGGCCCGCCAGGTCGTCCAGGCGGTCCAGCGCGTGACCGAGAAAATCACGGCCAGATCCGAGAAAGCGCACGAAATCGAGCAGATCTTCGATCGCCTCGACGCGACGGGGGATTGTATGCCGCTGGCGTCGGCCACGATGTCGGTTCGAAACACGCTTGCCGACATCGAGGCGACCACGACGCTCGACGTCGACGAGAATCTCACCAGCTATGAGGTCAACCACGAGATTCTGACGATCCTGGACGAATTGATCACGAACGCCGTCAAACACAACACGAGTCCCGACCCGACGGTACACGTCGCTGTAACACTCAGCGACGACAGCGAGGTTCGGTTCTCGGTGAGCGACAACGGTCCCGGGCTGTCCGCCCAGGAACAGCATATACTGACGGAGGGTGAGGAAACGCAGCTCAACCACAGTAGCGGACTCGGCCTCTGGATGGTGACGTGGATTGTGACGTACTGTGGCGGGATGGTGACGGCCGACATCGATGACGACGGGACGACGATCGACGTCTTCGTCCCCGCGTGGTCCTCGGAAAGTACTCAGGATCAGTCGAGGACGGGTTCCCCGACCGATCGAGGCTATAGTAGCGTTTGAAACTGTTTGCACACCTGATCGAACGCAGTCCTGCGATCAGGTGTGCAATGACTTACAAAGGCTACTATAGGAGTGAACCCCCGCGTGGACACGAACGAACTTCGTCTCGATTTCGGTCGCCGTATCCAGCACACTGCTGTCGCCGAGTGCCGGAAAACTCGGTAGAGCGATTTGCTGATAGTGTTTATTGTAACTGTGTACCGGTGATTCGCCGGCTCGTCTCGGCGAACCGCCGGTACTGACTTACAATAATCACTATGAGACCCGCTATCGACCGAAGAGGTCTTGCCCTCAACAGCGTAGCGTCAGGTGTCGGGATGAACCACGACCGAATTCACGCGCGCCGACCGACCCACGATCTCGATCGGTGGTCGACAGGGGCCGTCGAGTCGATCACGGATCGCGACGGTCACTGCGTCGTGACCGTCGAAACCGAGAGCGGAGCCGCAATCGAACTCGTTGTCACGGTCGCGATCCGTGATCTCGTTCTATCACGATTGGATATCGACGACGGGGAGTCGGCCGTCGGCGAACGGATCTGGTATCGGGAGCGTGGTGGGTGAGCGCCACCGTAGCCGGCGACAGTATCGTAGGGACAATCGGCAGTCAGCAGAGATTTTCGCCGGACCGTTACGGTGAGGATCTATGAACAGTTACGATAACCCCTAAGTAGGCACGCCGTTCCGAGGGTCACTAGCCTGACGCACAGTGCCCGATTGCCGTGTCCCGTCTGCTCACCCTCGATCCGATCCATGTGATGGCCGCGTATACCAGAGTGCCCAGAGGATCAACACGCCTTGCAGAGGGAGCCGACCCCAACGAACGAAGCCGGATGGGTCGCCACCGCCCGGCATCCCTTCAACCACGACACCGTGGGTCGCCATGTAGACGTTCGCCGGAAAGATGGCGACGAGTAACGCGACGGTCGCCCACGCTGCGAACCGTCGCGTCCGGGGAAGCAGTACCCCGATCCCGACACCGATCTCGGCAAGGCCGGAAAGATACACGAGTGCGAGCCGTGCCGGAAAAATTGGGGGAACGATCTGGACGTACAGCTCTGGCACCACGAAATGCAAGGCTCCAGCGACGATGTACATCGGTCCCATCAGATAGAGGAGCGGGCGTTTGACCCGCTGTAGAATCTCGGTCACCGGGAGGTGGTAGCGACCAGGCGGTGAAGTAGCTTCTTCATCGACGCGGTCCACCTCGGGCCGCTCGTCACACACGTTGTCGTCCCGGGAGACGTTGGTCTCTCGCCCAACCACGGTTCGAGCGTGGTGTCTGGTTCGGCTGCTGCGAGATCTCCTCGAGCGCGCGTTCGAAGACTAGAGCCACCGACCTCGACGTTCCGGCTTGCAGCGTCTCATCGTCTGCGAGTGACTTCGCCGACCGGATCGAGTCACTTTGTGAGACGACTCGGGAGTCACGGGTGGTGACCTCTCCGTTTCTCCGACGGAGACGACCGGCCTTCGTACTCACTACCCTTGACGAGGCGCAACGTAATCGCATTCACCCACGCACTCCTCTTTGAGTGGGCTTTCACCGAGCACCTGTTCGGATTTCGAGCCACTTCGGAAGACAGTGATGCCCTTGAGATCGAGATCTCGCGCGGACAGGAAAATATCTTTGACGTCGTCGACGGATGCGGATTCGGGAAGGTTCACGGTCTTGCTCACCGCGTTATCGACGTGTTCCTGGAACGCCCCCTGAATCTGGAGGTGGTGGTCGGCGGGGATATCGTGGGCGGTCTGGAAGAGCAACTTCACATCGTTCGGAATCTCCTCGACATCTTGGATCGTGGTTCGACCGTGAAGGTCCTCGATGAGTGCCTCGGAGTAGAACCCGCGGTCCTTCGCGATGTCCACGAAGCGGTCGTTGACGATTTCCAGTCCTCCCATCACCTGTTTCGTGTAGGTCACGTTGTAGATGGGTTCGATACTGGCCGAACACCCCGCGATGAGTGAAATCGTTCCCGTGGGAGCGATGGTCGTGGTCGTGGCGTTCCGCATCGGCACCTCTCGGATCGAGTCCTCCCACGCCGGGAACGGGTCGCGTTCGTCCGCCAGTTGTCGGGATGCCGCCCACGATTCCTCCTGAATGAACTCCATCAACTCGTCCGCGAACTCGACGGCGTCCCGGGAAAAGTAGGGGATCTCGAGATCGACGAGCATGTCCTGAAATCCCATCACGCCAAGGCCCAATCTGCGCGTTTTGGCCACCATCTCCTCGATCTCGGGAACCGGAAACTCCGACATCTCGATCGCGTTGTCGAGAAAGCGCACGGCGAGGTGGACCGTCTCACGGAGCTTCTCCCAATCGACCTCCTCGGCGTCGGTATGCTGGCCGAGGTTGATCGATCCCAGGACACACGCCTCGTAGGGGAGTTCGGGCACTTCGCCGCAGGGGTTCGTCGCTTCGATCCGCCCGAGGTGAGGTGTCGGGTTGTGTTCGTTGATCGTATCGAGGAACAGCATCCCCGGATCACCGGCCGTCCACGCTGCTTCGGCGATTCGATCGAGCATAGCGTCGGGATTCGCTTGCCGAACGGCGGCGTCCGTTCGCGGATTCACGATATCGTAAGCGTCCCCGGCCGCGTAGGCCTCCCAGAACTCGGCGTCGGTCGCCACGGAGAGGTTGAAATTCCGCAGTACGTCGTCGTCCGACTTGACGGAGATGAACGCCTCGATATCGGGATGAGTCACGTCGAGGACACTCATATTCGCGCCGCGGCGGCGACCGCCTTGCTTGATCTGCTCGGTCGCGGTATCGAAGATTTTCATGAAGCTTACCGGTCCCGACGCGACACCACCAGTTTTCCTCACGACATCGCCCTCGGGACGGAGCTTCGAGAACGAAAACCCGGTGCCACCACCGCTCTGGTGGATAAGCGCCGTCTGCTTGACAGCCGTAAAGATCGATTCTATCGAGTCCTCGACCGGGAGGACGAAGCAAGCAGCGAGTTGCTGGAGCTCGGTTCCAGCGTTCATTAGCGTCGGCGAATTTGGGAGAAAATCGAGATTGCTGATCGCCTGGTAAAACTGCTCTTCAGTCGTTTCGACATCGCCGCCGAACTGTGCCTCGGCTTTCGCGAGATTTGACGCGACACGATGAAACATCTCGTCCGGCGTTTCGATCACGGTTCCCTCCTCGTCCTGTTGCAGATACCGTCGGTGGAGGACGGTTTCGGCGACACTATCGAGTGCTCCCATACGTCTAGACGTGTGGTGTGGTGTATTAAGACGTGGTCTCACCCCTCACACGTTCCGAGACACTCGCCTTGCTCATCTGTGGAGTACTTCTCCGGCCCGGTCGAGTTACATCGCCGATTACTGGAACATCGTCCGAGTCTGGGTCGGTTCGCCCCCCTGCTGTTGTTGCATCTGTTGGAGTTGCCGGGCTATCTGTTGTTTTTGCTTCCGGATCTTCTCGGCCTGTTCTTCGAGTTCGCTCGTGTCGATGTCGAACTCGACGAGTGGTTCGAGGGCGTCCTCGATGACCGCCTGTGCGGCACTGGGGTCAGGGAGGCGTGGGTCGCAGCGGACGATGAGGACGGCGGCCGGAATGTCGTTGTGGTAGCAGTCGACCACCAGTCCTCCGGTGACGCCACCGACGGCTCCCGATTCCTCGGCCAACGAGATGCCGGCGTCGGTTAACGCCGATTCCATTTCATCGGAGGTTGCGACCCCGGAGACCGCTCCGATCTGGTTCTCCGACTCCGCCTGTGCCCCGACGAGGAAGATGGCCCGGTCGAATTCGTCTGCGAGGTCTCGATAGACGCACTTGCTCAACGATTGGATAGCGTTCGGCGGGATGGGAACGTCGCTCTGGAGCGTCATCACGGAGGGATCTGGACCCGCGTAGACACGCACGGCATCGCGGATACGCCCCTCGTTAAACGCAGCCAGGGGTGGCAACGCGTCCGACTGGATGTTCCCGTAGTAGTCGAGACCGAGCTGGGAGGTGATCTGGTCCACTGCTATCGAAGCGACCATCCCCAGTCCGGGCAACCCCTCGATGAGGGTCGGCGATTCCGCGTCGATGTCCGATACACGCTCGAAATGTGCTGCGGGAGCTGCTTGAGACATAGTGGGTCCGTTCCACTACTCGCCGACTCGGATTATATGTATTCTGCAAATCGTTACTGAGTTACAATTGCACCCCTCAATTCGAGCGTTCGCCGACGTTGGAGACTGATTCCTCCGTCATCTCAGTGTAGAAACTGACCGCTTCGCGGGGAGGGCCCCCACATCACTGTTATCAGACGTATCATGACCACCTCACTATTCATATCTACGAGGCTGTTCCCGAGAGCTGAGATTTGTCGATCTATTAAACACATTGTTCGCTCTACACGAGGTCATGGGAGAACTCGAAACGGAAGCGCAGAAAACACGAGCTGAAGTTGCCTCGTATCTCCGTCAGTTGGCCGATCAGCTCGACGAAGGTGGCGCTGTGACGCTCGAACTCGGGAATCAACGCGTAAAGCTCGATCCCACCGATTCGATCACGTTCAAACTCGAGGGCGAATCGGACTGGACCGAGGGCGATACCGAGGCCAAACAGAGCATCGAATTCGAGCTAGTGTGGCGGCAGGAAGCACAGACCGCCGAAGAGGGATCACTGCAGCTCGAACAGACGGGACCGTAACCGTCAGCTCTCCCGCCCGATCGTGGGTCCCGTACATGGCCTGTTTTCGGGCAACTGCAGAATGGAGGTGTCACGAGCCCCGACGGCGAACGAGGTAGACGACGAACAAGGCGACCGCGACGGCGAGTACGGGCACTTCGTACGGACGAGCGTGGAACGTCAGAATCGATGCTGCCACGACGAGCGCTCCGGCAACCACTGCGTACCCGAGATGGGGATCGCCCGCTCTCCGTCCATCGACGGGCTCCGTGCGGACGACCAGTTCACCCCGTTCGAGCCGATACAGCGTTCGATCGAACCGATCGGGAATCCGTGCCAGTGCAGGGAGCGATTGACGCGCATCCGTCCACGTCTCCTCGATGATCGCATCGAGTTCGCTCTCGATCAGCCCCTGCTCGACGAGGAACGAGCGCACGACTGCGAGGAAGTCGAACTCTGGATCCAGCTGCCGACAAACGCCTTCACCGACGGTTCCGACTCGAATGAGTAGCATCACGTTCGGCGGAATGCGAAACGGGAAATCCCGAAGCATCGTCGTCAATTCTGTGATGATCATCCGCCAAGTGACCTCCGACCGGCCTTCGAGATTCTCGATGACGAGTTCGAGAACTCGACTGACCTCGGAACGATTGACGTGTGGTTCGAGGACATCCAGCGCGATGAGCGCGTCTACCAGGTCGTCCACGTCGCGACGGACGAGCGCCCGATAGAGCCCGATGATGTCCTCCTGAATAGTGGCTGGCAGGCGTTCGCTCATCCCAAAGTCGAAGAGGAGGAGACGGCCGCCGTCCGTGACAGCGAGGTTGCCTGGGTGTGGATCCGCGTGGAACACTCCGTCGACGAGGCCCATCTCCAGATACACGTTGATGATTCGCGTTGCCATCTCGTGTGGCGTCACGTCGACATCATCGAAAGCGTCGTCGTCGGTTATTTTTCGGCCCGTCAGGTACTCCATGGCTAGCACACGCTCCGAGGACAGGGTTTCGTAGACCGCGGGGATGACGACGCGATCGTCGTCGGCAAAGTTCTCCCTGATCTCTCTCATGATCCTCCCCTCTCGGTCGAAATCCAACTCGTCCGAGATGATGTCCTCGAAGTCGTCGGCGGCGTTTTCGATCGAATATTGCTGGCGTTCGGTAGCGAAGGAACTGATCAGCGGAATCAGCCCGCGAACGACCTGGAGGTCACGCTCGATCACGGGTTCCAGACCGGGACGACGTACTTTCAGCGCGATTCGCTCCCCCTGATACTGGGCAGTATAGACGTACGCGAGGGAGCCGCCGGCGATCGGTTCGAGTGTCGACCGATCGAGCTCGTCGTCCAATTCCTCGTCGACGATCCGCGTTGGATCCTCTCCTGCATCTTCGGGGACTTCGTCCTGAAGCGTCCCGAAAGCGTCGGCATAGATCGGTGGTACGATGTCGGGGCGTGTTGAGAGTACCTGCCCTATTTTGACGAATGCCGGCCCGAGTTCGAGCATCGTGTCGCGCATCCGTTCGGCTCTCCGTCGATGGCTGTCGTCAGTAACTTGTCGGCCCGATCCGAACAGTACGAACCGCCGCCGATCACGAAGAAATGCCAGCGCGAAGGGGAGAAATCGGAAGATGACGACCAGATATCGACGGAATACCCCTCTCATTCTCTACAAAGTACGAAGGGAGTGGTCGACAACTTGCCGTACGAACGTCGTTTTCGCGCAAGGAGCATATGTGAGCGAACGAGCGGTCGCCTCGGTTTCGGCGTATCCACCCTGAACCAATTACACGAGCGGTCGGACACGAGATGAAAGTACTGATCGGGGGACGAGTCCTGTGAGCACCCGCTGCGACGGGGGCTGGATTACTCGTCCGGCTCGAATTCGCGGGACTGGCTCTCGATCACCGCAGCGACGTCGTCCAGCATTTCGCCGGCCGTCGCGACGACGTCGTCGAGCGTGGCGATCCCGACGAGCCTGCCATCGTCGTCGACGACTGGAATCCGCCGAACCCGGCCGTCGGCCATCGTCGCAGGGAGGTCGACTGCCGTGGCATCTTCGTGAATCGTCACCGGATCCGGCGTCATGATAGCCTCGGCACTCAACTCGGACAGGTCGTCGTATCGGGCCACGGCGAGGGCGATGTCGCGGTCGGTGACGATACCGACCGGCTTGTCGTCCTCGGCGATCACGAGGTCGCCGAGTTCCTCGTCCAGCATCGTCCGAGCGAGGTCTTTGACTGACGTATCCGCACTGGCTGTTACGACATCGATCGCGAGATTCTTGACTGGCATAGTACACGCAGAACGTTATTGTTCAGTTACAAATAGACAGTCTACTGCTACCAGTAGATGGGAACTGTCGAAGCGCTTCATCGGGCTCTACCGTCCTCAGCGGCGGTACTACTCGGCGAGCGGGGACGGTTCGATAGTAGCCTTTGTAAGTCATTGTACACCTGATCGCAGGACTGCGTTCGATCAGGTGTGCAAACAGTTCCAAACGCTACTATAGGGGTCAGGACGACGATTCGAGATACGCCATCGCCTCTTCGTCGGAGACTTGATCGAAGCGCTCGTAAAACTGTCCCACTCCCATGAAGCGGCTCGGCGTCTCGAGACAGATCACCTCGTCGGCCAACTCCCGTAGCTCCTGGATCGTGTCGGGCGGTCCGACGGGGACTGCCAGCACGATGCGGTCGGCGTCGGTCTTCCGAAGCATCTCGAGGCACGCTCTGACAGTCGAACCCGTGGCCACGCCGTCGTCGACGACGGCGACGGTCTTCCCGGCCAGGTCGGGCTCGGAGCGGTCGCCTCGGTAGCGCTTGGCCTTTTGACGCGCATTCTCGGCTTCCTTCTCCTTCTCGTGTTGGAAGTATTCCTCGTCGGACCCCGTCCCACGAAACGCGCTTTCGTTGCGCCAGACGCTCCCGTCGCTGGCGACGGCACCGATGGCATACTCCGGGTTGCCCGGTGCACCGATCTTCGATGCGACGGCGATATCGAGCGGTACGTCGAGCACGTCGGCGACAGCTCGTCCGAGCGGAAGGCCACCTCGCGGAATCGAGAGCACGATATCCACGTCGATCCCCCGCTCGCGAAGCGCTTTTCCGAGTTGTTCGCCAGCCTCAGTACGATCCGTGAATCGAGAAGCGTTTGACATGGGTTCTAGATAAAACGAGGTGCCACGGCTGCCTGTAACATGTGACTGTTCTCACAAAATCGGAATAACCGTGTAGATAATACCCACACCGCGTGTCGGTCTCACTATGTCCCAGCCGACCGAGAACCTCGTACAAATTCCGGTCGAAGATGTCGAACTCGAGGGAATGCTCGATATTCCGGACGGGGCAGAAGGACTGGTGGTCTTCGCCCACGGGAGCGGATCGAGTCGAAAGAGCCCGCGCAACAACTTCGTGGCAGAGGTGATCCGCGAGCGCGGGCTCGGAACCCTCCTGTTCGACCTGCTGACGGAAAAAGAGGACCGACACCGAGAGAACCGGTTCGACATCTCGTTGCTGACGGACCGGCTCGTTGCCGTCACCGAGTGGCTGGGTACGCGTGATGCTACTCGTGATCTGAACGTGGGCTATTTCGGATCCAGCACGGGTGCGGCGTCTGCTCTCCGAGCAACAGCTCGGCTGGAAGACGAGGTCGGTGCGGTCGTCTCGCGTGGAGGACGCGTCGACATGGCATCGGAGGTACTCGACGAGATCACGGTGCCGACGCTGTTTATTGTCGGCGGCGCCGACACGCAGGTGCTCGACCTCAACCGTGAGGCCTACAACCGGCTCGCCTGCGAGAAGGAACTGCACGTCGTCGAGGGAGCGGGACACCTCTTCGAGGGCGAGGGTGAGCTCGAAGAGGTCGCAGACGTAGCGGCCGACTGGTTCGCCGAGTCGCTACGGTGACAGCAAACTGCTTCGAGGCGTGCGGCTCGATTCCCCGTCGTGGTCTGCCCGGAGGCCCCACCCGATAGATCGGATAAACTGATGTTCCAAGGAATTGGGAATGCCCCACAATATCAATAGCACGGCGCAGTACGTGAAAACACATGGACAAGAACGTGGGCGGAATCGACCGGACTGGCCGCATCGTTGTCGGTATCGTGGTCGCGATAGCGGGTATTGCCGCACTTACCGGCTACTGGACTGCTGGTGCGGTGATCGGGGGACTCGCTCTCGTTGTTGGTGTGATCCTCCTCGTGACTGGAACGACACAGAAATGTCCCATCAATGAGGCCGCAGGCATCGACACCACCGAGTGATCGACGCTCAGTAGCCCGAAAACCGCGCGTCTCCCCGTAGTCCCGAACTGCTGTATGCGCGTTCGCCACGGCACTCAACACATTCCGGTCGGCACCGACTCTTCGTCCGAGTTACGTCGCCGCCGGAGGCGGTGGTTCGAACTGGAGCGACGCCGAACTCGTCATCGGCGTCTATCGTTGGTGAGTGCTCACCCGAGGACGTCTGATACGGTTTATTGTAAGTCGTTACCGGTGAGTCGCCGAAACGGTCCGGCGACTCACCGGTAAACTGTTACAATAATCCGTATGAGTCCGCCTCCGGTGGGAGGCCGGCGTCTTGGGGGGTCGGTGGATCGCGATTTGCGAGGCGATCCGCACCGTAGACGACGACCAAGAGGAGTGCGATCAACACCAGCGGGAGGGCACCCGTAACTTCGGCGAGCAGGTTCAGCCAGGGGTCAGGCACACCGTTCGGGACGAGTGCCGCCTGGTCGGCGGGGTGGAAGATCCCCATCGCATTAATCCCGGCGTGAAACACCGCGACGGCGAGGACGCTTCCGCCGGTGCTGTTGTACATCCACGTCCAGAGAATCGAGCCCGCGAGGATGGAGACCATCCAGAGAAGTTGCTGGGAGAGCGGCCAGCCGCCGTGGGTGGTCGTGGCGTTCAGGAACAGCGGGAGGTGCCAAGCGGCCCACGTGACGCCCACGATGGCACTCGACACCAGCGCGCTGTACGAGTCCTGAAGGATGGGCAACATAAAGCCACGCCAGCCGAGATCTTCTTGGCCGCCACCCCACACGGTCCCCCACGCCATCGCGAAGAGGTAGATGAACGGCGACTCGAACTCCGTGAGGTCGATCGGGCCCCCGGCGGCGACGAACAGGAAGACGCCCAGCGAGAGGACGACAAACGGGAGACCGATCGCGAGTGCCCACCATTTCGCGCCGATCCGCCACTCGAACATCTGTCCGATCCAAGTGCGGAGGCTGCCACCGGAGGCCCAGATGACGACTGCCGCGCCGATCGGCGGGCCGAACCCGCTGAACCCGATTAGAATCGAGTGCGTCCACGAGGCTTCCATCCCCGAATACGCGAGCGCACCCTGAATCGTCCAGGTGAAGGCGTACGCAATTGCGACGAAGCTCAAGAGTCGATGGCGATCGGTCCACGCACGAATACGTCGGCTCATCACCAACACATGTGACAGAGGCCACACTTAACAACACTCTTGGCCACGGTGTTCTGGGCGGTACGCCCCTCCAGACCGATGTAGTTGCTACAGTCGCGTTTGAAACTGTTTGTACGGCCGATCGCCCGCAGTCGTGCGATCGGGCGGACCCCTCGCGAAGAGTGTCCGCAGCGCGGCCGAGGAAAACGCCGGCACGGTGTTTCTGAATCAGAATCACGAAGTAACACTAAACGCACGTCCGAACTAACGAGGGGTATATGAGTTTCGGTCGGGTCAGTTTCCATCGTGGGTCTACCGATCAGTCATCGAGAGCGACAGTCCTTCCACAAGTTCACGGGAGGAAAACAGGATCCCGATGATAGACGACCGTAGCGCGGCGATTCCGTTGGACGAGTTTCCGGATCCCGCTCTCGCATACGCTGTCGAGGGTCACGACGCCCGCATAACGACGGTGAACGCGGCCTTCGAGCGGCGCTTCGACGCTCTTTCGTCCGAAACGGCAGTCTCGACGGTACTCGGGCAATTTAGCACGAGCAACACGGTCGGTGATGAGGACCCGCTCACCCACCTCGTTCGAGGTGATCGTGTCGGTATGTATCTCGACGGCTACGGTGATCGAGGCCCGTTCTTCGGACGGGTGATACCTTCGGACGAGGACGCTGGATATCTCGTATTTTTTGATTTGGGGCAGTGCCCCGGCATCGAGGATTCGGCGGCCGTCGACCAAGTCAGTAGCGTGATCAGCCACGACCTCCGCAATCCGCTCGACGTTGCCAAGGCACACCTCCAAGCTGCACGGGAGACGGGCGATCCGGAGCACTTCGCATCGATCTCGAATGCGCACGACCGGATGGAACGGATCATCCGCGATGTTCTCACTCTCACGCGGGAAGACGCCGTCGTAGATCCGTCGGAACGAGTCTCGATCGAAACCGCCGCGAGGGATGCGTGGCAATCGGTCGAGACCGAACAGGCCACGCTCGATCTTCCGGACTCGCTTCCGACGACTACGGCCGACCCCGACCGCGTTCGGCGGCTGTTCGAGAACCTATTTCGGAATTCGGTCGAGCACAGCTCGACTACTCCCCGCTCGGAGCCTCGCGGGGGCAGCGTGGAACACGGTTCCACGAGCAGTTGGCCAGAGGCCGACAACAGCGTGGAGCACGGCTCCACGGACAACCGGACGCAGTCCGGTGACAGCGTGGAACACGGTTCCGCGGGCAATCGGACGCAGTCCGATGACAGCGTCGAACACGGTCCGGAGACCGGGGCTTCCCCTGATCGAGACGACGACGCGACGCCCGAAAGCAGCGTGACAATCACTGTCGGCGCGTTAGAGGACGGGTTCTACGTCGCCGACGATGGCCCAGGTGTTCCTCCCGACGAACGGGAGGTGGTCTTCGAACCGGGATACTCCACGAGGGACGACGGAACCGGGCTCGGTCTCGCGATCGTCGAGCGAACCGTCGCTGCGCACGACTGGGAGATGAGGCTCACCACGGCCGAACACGGTGGTGTGCGATTCGAAATCCGATTCTAATCCCGATGACCGAACGCCTAACTAAAACCAACGGAGACAGAGCGTACGACGGCGGTGTTCGTACAGTAGCAGTCGTAAGTCGTTGCCCGCCCGATCACACGACTGTGGACGATCGGTCGTGCAAACAGTTCCAAGGGCGACGATAGCCATGGATGACCGACTTCAGCGGGCACCGATCGGTGTTCTCGACGTTTCGGCCGACGGGACTGTCTCGGCCATCAACGAAATCGGCCGGACACTGATCGACGCCACGTCTGACCCAATTGGCGCCCCTCTCGCCGACGTGTTTCCGCGCTCAGTCGACGATACGCTCCTAATCGCGTTCGAGGGAGAGTCCGTCACCGAGGCGGACTTCGAGGAGTATTATCCCGACCTCGAACGGTGGCTCGGCGTCTCCGTGGTCGGGGTCGAGAAGGCCGGGACCGTCTACCTCCGGGACGTGACGGAGAGGCGCCGTGAACGACAGTCACTCCAACGGCTACGACAGGAGCGCAAACGAACTGCCCTCATCGACGACGTGCTTTCGGACATCCTCGCCGCACTCGTCGATGCCACGTCTCGTGAGGAGATCGCCGAAGCAATCTGTCGAGGGCTTGGCGAGACCGATCTGTACGAATTCGCCTGGGTTGGTGACCGCAACATGGGACGCGATGATCTCGTCGTCCGCGCGGTTGCGGGTGAGACCGGGGAAACCTTCGGGGCGGTCCGTGACGCGGTCGACGACGGGACCGTGACGACGCCCGAGGAGCGTGCAGTCGAGAGCGGTCGGCTGCGGGCCGTCCAACCACTCACTGCCAGTTCCACGGTCCCCGAATCGGTGCGGACGGCCGGCTTTGCCGACGGCGTCCAATCGACGCTGGCGATTCCGCTCGTCTACGGGGCGAACGTCCACGGGGTAGTCGGCGTCTACGCGGATGGGACCGAGACGTTCTCCGAACGGGAGCGCGCCAGTTTCGAGACGCTGGGTGAGGTGGCTGGGTTCGCGATCACTGCGGTTCGGAATCGGAACCTGTTGCTCTCGGATCGCGTCGTGGAGATTACGTTCGAACTCGGCGAGAGTTCGGTGCTGACGGGACTGAGTCGCGCGCTCGACGCGACGCTGCAACTGGAGGGGATGGTTCCGCAGGACGACGATGCGTTGCTCTGGTTCCTTTCGGTCGAGGGTGGCGACATCGAGCGCATCGACCACGCGACCGCAGATATCGAAGCGATCGAACAGACTCGGATCATCAGTGAATCCAACTCGGGGTGTACTGTCGCACTCTCCGTCCGAGGCGGAACACCCTTACTCGCGGTCGCCTCGCTGGGCGGAACTGTTCGACGGGCGACCTCCGGCGGTGGGACGGGACGACTCGTGGTCGATCTTCCCCCAGACGGTGATGTCCGTCGGATTGTGGAGACGATCAGCCACGAGTACGACGCCGAGTTCGTCGCGAAGGAGGAACGGGAACGGTCGGTGACGACTGCCCGCGAGTTCCGCGACGAGTTGGACGACCGGCTGACGGAGCGCCAGAAGACGGTGATTCGAACCGCGTATCTCGCCGACTACTTCGAATCGCCGCGCGGAAGCACGGCCGAAGAAGTCGCCACCTCACTCGATATCACGGGATCGACGCTGCTTTATCACCTCCGTGCGGCACAGCGAAAGCTCTTGGACACCTATCTCGGCGAACACACGCAGGCCGAGAAGTCGTGAGTGGTGACACGTCGAGTTCGATGCCGCCTGCCGACGGGGTGTCGAAACGACCCGTACGACGGGTGATCGTCACGCCTCTTCGCGGTCGATCGCGTCGAACTGATCGAGAATGTCGTCGTCAGTCAGCAGTCGTCTAGCTCGGCACTCGAGTCGTTCCGCTCGCTCTGCCACATCGGCGTATTTGTCGCGTTCGCGGCGTTTCTCGGCGCCCCGTTCAGCTTCGAGCACCGCTCGTTTGGCTTCGGCGCTGAAGTACTCTCCGAGCGTTTCGTACGCGAGAATCTGTCGCTGTTGGTCGACGACTGCGCGGATGTCCTCGCGCTCGACCGGCTTGCACAGGTAATCGTCGAACGGCATGTCGAGCACTTCGATTCCGGGATCGACTGCCGTTACCATGACGACTCGTCCGTAGTAGTCGCGTTCGACGAGTTCCGACAACACGTCGTCGCCGGACATACCCGGCATGTGCCGATCCAGAAGGACGATATCGATCGACGAGTCCGAAACGATCGAGAGCGCCGCTTCACCGCTGTAGGCCGTCTCGATACCACAGTAGCCTCGCAGTCGTAGCGCATACGCGTCCGCCACTTCCTGCTCATCGTCGACGACGAGCGTGCGCACGTCTTCCGCGCTATCGTTTTCCGACATCTATTTGATGTTGCTCACATGCGCGTCGATGCTGAATCCACATAACTGATGGCCTTCGTCGAGGCAGTGTCTGCACTCCTAGAGTCTACGGTATCGCGCCGTCTGCATACCTAGCAATACAATCCAGTAGGGACGGACCCCTCTCCAGTAGTATGTCCGCCCACTCACCCCCCCGATCGAACCACCCCGCCGACCGAACGGACGATGTCGACCTCTCGGCGACCGAACTGTTCGATCTCTTCGGAGACGAATACACGCGTCGGGTATACCAAGCAGTTACGGCGGAGCCACGAGGCGGCCGTGCCGTCGCCGAGGCAGCGGATGTCTCACGGGCGACGGCGTATCGTCGCCTCAACGAACTTCGTGATGCAGGGCTCGTCCGTACCGAGATGATGATCTGTGACGACGGGCATCACAAAGAGCGATTCGAGGCCGTCGCGACATCACTCTCCGTCTCGCTCGACGATGGGCTCGAGACGACGGTCGCCGTTGCCGACTGACGTCCGTCGCCCACGGGTCGCCCCGACTATCGGTCAGCGGTCCGATGGACGCCGCTCGTTCGGCTCTCGAAACGTCTGGTTCCCCCGCCTCTGCCGTCGATGGAGTCGCTTCGAGCGGTGGCGATCGTGTAGTGTGTCGAGTTCCGTTCGGACGGCGCCGATCACGGACCTGTTTCCGATAGCGAAACACAGGGACGCCTGCTATTATCCCCGGGACACACCGTTCTCGTGCCCGTTTCATCCGACGGGTGATCGACGCCACACGCCTCCACTGACCGCGCGCCTTCCCGCGAATCGGCCCTCCGTTCGCAAAAATCGACACCGTCCGAATCCGCCCGTGATGCAGCCGCCCTCGTCGTGTGTGATCGACACAGAATCCAGCGCCTAAGCCGAGACAGCGAGTGATGGATCCAGTAGCCACGCTGAGTACGCTAGCGCTCAAAGCTTTCGCGTCCCTGCTTCTGGGCTGGACGACGTGGACAGCCTACCAGTCCCGGGAGCAACCCAGCGCGACCCCATTCATCACCCTTCTCGCGACCCTGGCGCTGTGGGCGGTCTTCTCACTCGGATCGGCACTCCCCGTGGTGTCGACCGTGAGTCTGCTCTCGTCGATCTTTGACCTAGCCCAATTCGCCACGGCTCTCGCCATTCCTGGCGTCTGGACCGTATACGTACTCGGCTATACTGGTCGTGGAACCGGACTGACGTGGAAACGGATCGGTCTGCTAGCTGGTATCGTGCTTCCGGTGGTCATCAGCGCGGTCGTGATCGCGGTCGGCCCCTCCGAAACGGCGGTCGAACGGGCGATTGCTCCGTTGATCGGCTGGGAACTCCTGTATCTCTTCGCCCTCTTCCTGTACGCGACGTATCTCCTATTCGACCTCGGCGGCAGCCATGCCCGTGTCTCGAACACACAGGTGATTGTTCTCACAACGGGTGTCGCTGCGCCGTATCTCGTGAGCTTGCTCGGGAAGAATACCGCCGTCGTCGGCAGTACGACGGTCGGGCTGCTCCTGTCCGGTGGGCTGTTGGCGGTTGCCGTACGACGGTATCCGGTGATGACCGGCTTCCCGAAAGCCGATTATGTCGCCCGAACGCGCGTGGTCGAATCCTTGCAGGAGGCACTCGTCGTCCTCGACTGGGACGACCACATCCTCGACATTAACGAGGCGACAGCGGAACTGTTCGACCGTTCCGCGGAGACGATGATCGGGAAACCGATTCGATCAGTCATCGACGGTCTCGGCGGGACCGAACTCCCCGCGGGGACGACGGGAACGGTCGCGCTTCGGACGTCGAACGGTCGCCGACAGTTCCAGTTCAGCGTCTCCGCAGTCGACGAGGCGACGACGGACGACGAGGACGATCCCGTTGCCAGAGCCGTGCTCTTCCGGGACGTTACCGATCAGCGGACGCGGGAACAACGACTCACGGTTCTCAACCGTGTTCTCCGCCACAACGTGCGGAACGATCTGGATGTCGTGCTCGCGTACGCCGATCAGGTCGACGACGAGGAACTACGGGCCGGGATTCGGAAGAACACCTCTGCTCTCCTCGAACTGAGTAAAAAAGTCAGAGACGCGGCAGCGATCATGACCGAGAGTACCGATTCACCCGAATCGGTCGATCTGACCGATGTCGCCCGCACGGTCGTCGATCAGTTTCGAGCCGACGACGATTCGGCCGACATCTCGATCGTCTGTCCCGACGAGGTACTGCTCTCCACTCACCGGGCTGTAGTTCGGCAGGCGCTGTCCGAACTGGTCGAAAATTCACTCGTCCACACGACTGCGGACTCGCCGCAGGTCGAAATCGGTGTTCGAGAGGTTTCGGACCACTCGGTCGAACTTTCCGTCGCGGACGATGGGCCAGGGCTCCCCGAACGAGAACAGGATATCCTCGCTGCCGGGACTGAGACCCAGCTCAAACATGGCCAGGGCATCGGACTTTGGTTCGTCAACTGGGCGGTCACCCAGTTGGGGGGCGACCTTCAGTTTCGGGAGAACGACCCCGAGGGAAGCATCGTCACGATTCGACTCTACGAGACAGTATGATAACCCGACGCTCTCCGGAAATTTGCGTAACGACCATACTTCGGGTGTACGGAACGGTGTTTCGGACCAGCAACACTGCAGCGGGATTTTAGTAGAAGAGTTAAATATGTTGAATGTGGTTCAAATTGGTCCCCTCCGAATGACAGAGACGTGGAAATACGCCCTCATCGGCGGACTACTTGCGCTCCCATTCACCGCGCTTGCAGCGTGGCGTTCGCCGGAGAATATCTCACTCGGAATGGTCGTCGTCGGGAGTGCAATCGCCGGCTATCTGATCAAGCGACGCGGCGGGAACAGCACTGCAACGGGATTGCGAGCCGCCCTTATTGGCGGGTTCCCCGCAATATGGTCGCTAAGTGAGCTGATTTGGGCGGTCCCAACCACCCCCAATCCGCCGTGGTTCCAAGCGGTCGGCGTCGCGATGATACTCGTGGTCGGAGGGATCATCCTCGCCGTCGTGGCCGTCTTCGGAGTGCTCGCAGGGCGTTTCGGTGGCTGGCTGGCCGAACGGCGCGGTCACGGCGGAACGGCCGACGCCCGTGGTAGTGCCTAGTGGGTCGGGGTCGAATGGGCAACGGCAAATTCCGTTCCTCGATGGTGCCGTCGGCCAACCGCACACCGACGAGTGATTGCTGGCTCCCATAGTATGTCGAGTTCGTGGTGGTACGGCGTTGCCCTGTTCCCCGTCGTCGCCGCTGGCATCGCGTCGTTCGTCCTCACGGTGACCTCGTTTTGGGGCGGTATCCTCGTGGCACTCGTCGTTCTCGGGTGCTTGCTCGCGGATATCCGGGCTCTCGGCGACAACGGGGACTGGTCGCCGAGTCTCGCCTGGAATCTCGCCGGCCTCGCTCATCTCGGTGGGGCCGTCTTCTCGCCACTACTGATCGCATCGATTCCCGTGCTGACGTACTACCTGTATCGACGCTCTGTCCGCCTTGGACCCGCTCGATAGCTCGTCTCTGGAAATTCAGTCACACGCAGATCTGCCGGCTGGATGCTGCTACAGGGCGGTGACGACAATATCCTGCTGCTGGCGATGCGGAGCGATGGCCTATCGCGGGACGCGGTGCGTCGAGTTATACTGTCGGCTGTAACTGTTTCAAGATATTCGCCACCCCGGGGCGGCGAATATCTTAATTGACTTACAGCCGACAGTATTAGCTGTCGGCTGTGAACCTCCTCGGGGTCAAGTGGTTCGAGAATCTCTGATTCTCGTCATCACGGAAATCAAAGATTTCCGTACGACCCCGAAGCACTCGCCTTGTTTCCTCTGTAGATCGACCACGATAGTCGCCACCCCGAGGACCGATATTCGGTGCGCCGAGCCACATTTCCTCGGGAGGAGCCGACGCGGTCGGCGGTGAGAAGAGATCACGCGAGTGACCTCGTCGAGGACGCTGATTCACCCCGCAGTTGCACGAACGAATCGGCGAGAATTCCGTACATCAGGATAACGAGCACCGAATTGATGACGAGCGAGGCGAGCTGGCCCATCGACGGCGAGACGAAGGCGAACAGCGAGCCGACTGCGCCACCGATGCCACCGAGGACGCCGAACAGGACGACGAGCGCGAGCAACCGCCAGCGGTTCCCGCTCGCCACTTCCCAACTTCGACGGAGCGCGCCGATAGGACCGGCATCCTCGACGGCGACGGCGAACAGCGCGAACTGGAGGCTCACTGTGAGAAACAAACCGGGGATAACGAGGAGCGCGAACCCCAGCGGGATCACCACAGCGAGGACGACGCTGACGACGAGTGCGGACAGGAATGCAGGACCGATGCGGCGGGTGAACAGCCTACTGGGCAGCGACGAGAGCGAAGCGAGATCCCGCGTCAACAGCCGGGCAGTCACGAGAAACACGCCGATGCCGAGCAACAGCGCTGCGAGGCCCAGCGCCGCGGCTAGTTCAGTCGACAGGGGGAGTGTGAAGCCGATCGTGCCGACATCACTGGTCTGAACGCTCGGCGGGAGTCGGTTCACGATGACGGTGTTGAACGACCCGACGAAGACGACCTGATAGCAGATCGTCAGCACGAGCGCGACGATGCCACTGACCGAAAACGCACGTCGAGCACCACGTCCGAGTGCTTGGCCTACTTGGAGCGCCATACGACGGTCTTCGAACACACGGGGGGTGAAAGCTACACCAGCGTTTCTCGTTCCGAAGATCGACAGACAGCCAGATCTGGGTGACCACTCCCCTCGCTCAAGCATTCCGCTGGGGAAGTGTGAGGTATTGGTTCGTCCGTGGGGTCACTCCCAAGTTGCCACCTGGGAAACAGTGGGGGACGTTGAACTGTGTCGACACCCATCGACGACCATGCCTCTCTCTGCTGCCGAGTGGAACGACGGTGTCCGAGCGGATAGTGCGTCAGCGACAGGGACGACCCCCGTCGGCGAGTACGAGGACGAGACGGAGTTGATCGTCGCGTTCCTCTCGGAAAACGTCGACAACGCATACACGAAAACGGAGATCGTCCGAGGCGTCGACTTCGGCAACGACGCCCGTCCCGAGACGATCCGCGAAGTGCTGACCGAGATTCAGGACGAACTGGTCGACGTTGCCGGCGACGTCGTCGCGAGGGGGATGCTGGTCGACGACGTCGACGAGGCACTCGACGAACTCGTCGCCGAAGGTATGGTCGCGGCGAAGGAAGTCGAGACGGCCGACGGGACGGCGACGTACTATCGACTCAACACGGACGAAGCCGCGGAATGACCCTGCCGAGCCAGTCCCCCGACCGATCGGGCGCTGGGTCCGGACGCATCGAGTCTCCGAGTCGGATTTCCCGGCGAACTGCCCTCCAATCCCTGGGTATCCTCCTCGCCAGTGCGAGTGCCGGTTGTATCGGTGGCTCCGGACCATCTTCCGACCGGATTCGCTGGCGCAAGAGTATTCGTGGGAGACCCCTCTTCGACGATGGGACGCTCTACGTCATGAGTCGACTGACGCTCCACGCGCTGTCGCCGATCGACGGAAGCAGACAGTGGGTGACTGAGTACAGCGAGAGCGATTTCGACCGGCGACTCTGTCTCGGCAGGGACATCGGCGTCGACGACGAACGAGTCTACGTTCCCGGTTGCGACGGGCTCCGTGCCCTCCGACGTTCGGACGGCGAACAGGCGTGGGTCGTCGGGTCGCCGCTCAGACAGGGTGTCGGCGTCGGTGACGAGCGGGTGTACGCGAACGCCGACGATCTGCTCGCTATCGACGCCGACAGCGGTGATGTCGTCTGGCGTGCGAAGACGGGCGGCGATCACCTCACGACGCCGGCGGCGACGGCGGACGGTGTCGTCTTCACCAATCGCGTCGACGGAACTGTCACCGCGTTCGACGCCGAGGGCAAGCGACGGTGGACACACCGCACCGACACCGAGACGCGAAGTCCGACGATCGCGGGCGACACCGTCTACGTGGCCACGTCGACCGAGCCAGGTACGGCAGGGAGGCTGCTCGCGCTGAATCGAGCGGACGGCGCCGTTCGATGGGCGGTCGACACGCCGTCGCCGAAACGCGGGACACGTCCGGTCGTCGATGGTGACACGGTGTATCTCGGCTGTAGCGGGCGGGAGCACGGGACGCTCGTCGCACTCGATCGCGCGGACGGCGCCGAACGGTGGTCGTTCACGGACGAGAATAGCACGGTGTACGAACCCACCGTGACCGACGACGCGGTGTACGCCGGGTCGAACGACAACCACGTCTACGCGTTCTCGCGGACCGGTGAGATCCAGTGGCAGATCGAGACGAACAGCGTCGTCGGCACCGTCGTCGCGGGAGCGGATCTCCTCTACGCGGCGAACAACGAGCGACTCTTCGCCATCGAACGGTCGTGATCGTCTTCGGTGTAACGCACGCTCGTTTCCGGCAGGACCGCTGATTGGCTCCGACTGTCGCGGGGTGGCTGTCGACTGTTGCTACTGTCGTCTCCGGAAGCCGACGTCCAACTGGTCGGTCGTGTCGGTGCGATCCCTCCGCAGATGGACGAGAGGTTGGCTATCGTTCGTGAGATGACGTAGCCGACACCGTGCCGGCAGACGGTGACCGCACGACTGCGCCACCGGTGAAATTAATAATCTCGTCCGTTACTGTTGCGTATGATCGGGATCGGCGACGAACCGCAGTGGATTCCGGCATGAGCCTCGAGTCCTACCTTCCCGAGCCCGTCCGCTCCCGCTATGCACTGAAACTGTTCGGCGTCTCGCTTCTCATCGTCCTCCTAATCACGGCGCTCACGACGGTGACCGTGTTCCAGATCTCCGACCGCGTACGTGAGAACCAGCTCCGGTCGGTGGAGACGAACGCCGAACTCGAAGCCCGCGCCCTCGGCCAGTGGATCGACGGCAAACAGCAGGTGGTGCGGACGCTGTCGAACCACGAGGGACTGACGCCAGTCGCCGATAACCGAACGCAAGCCACCCTCACGTCCGAACTCGACGCGCTCTCGCCGGAGACGGCGTCGCTCGCTGTCGTCGAACGGAGCCCACACACCCACTCCAACGGGACGACCGAAACCATCGTCGCCAGCACCGACACACGGCTCGCCGGTCAGCCGCTGTCGGTGACCGATATCAATTGGAAACCCACAGTCGGGTTCAACTTCGAGGGCACCGATGACGTGATCATCTCGCTGGTGTATACGGCTGGCAACGAAACCTTCGTCGCGCTGGCGTCGCCGATGCCGGACGGGGAGCACGTTCTCGTCGCCGAGTATCAGACGAGCGTTCGGGCCGAACGCTTCACCAGCGCGATCAATGGCACCGATACGCTCGTCCTCGGGGGATTCACCGCCTACGTTCTGTTCGACGAGAACGAGTCCAACGGCATCACCCCCTACGAGGGGGATCGGATGAACACGACTATCGGGCGAACGATCCTCCAGTCCGACCCGACCACCGATATCCACGGGTCTGTACTCACCGACACCGAAGTGAAGGGGTACTACAGCGTCCCAGGTGAAAAGATCGATTGGGTGGTCGTCAAGGAGGTGCCGCGATCGAAGGCCTTGGCGGTGACTGATCGGGTGCAGCGTGACCTCTGGCTAGTGGTCGGTATCGTCGTGGCAGGCTTTCTGCTTATCGGCGCCGTCATCCAACTGGGTCCAATTCGGTCGATCAAACGGCTGGCGAGACAGGCCAACGCGATTGCCGAGGGAGATCTTAGCGCCGACATCGACCGCGGCAACCGAATCGACGAGGTCGGAGAGGTTCGGTCGGCGTTCGCCAACACCAAAGCCTACATCGAGACGATTTCCGAGCAGGCTGAGGCACTCTCGCGACAAGCATTCGACGAAGATGTCCTAGAAGCCGACGTTCCGGGTCGTGTTGGCGAGTCGGTGGCGACGATGCACCACGACCTGCAACAGTTCCTCACTCGGCTCGAAGTCCTCAATCGCATCCTCCGTCACAACCTCAGAAACCAACTCGACATCATAAACAGCCACGCTGAGGTACTCGACGACTCCGAGCACCGCGAGGCGATCATCACGGTGACCGAGACGTTGGCCACCTTGGGCACTCGTGCTCGCCACATCGATCACCTCTTGTCCAAGGAGCCTCAGCCGACGACGATCGACCTCGCTGACCAGATCGAGGACGTGTTGAGTGGCATCGAGACCGACGACGTTACCGTCAGCACCTCACTTTGCGACGACGCGACGGTAGTTACCGACGCCGAGATACTCACGACCGTACTCCGAAGCCCGCTGGAAAACGCAGTCAAGTACGGTGACTCCAGCGTTAGCGTCTCAGTCGAGTCAGCCGATTCGGGCTGTACGATCGAAATACGTGATGACGGTCCGGGGATTCCCGCATCGGAACTGGAGCCGTTGACGACCGAACAGGAGACGCCGTTACAGCACAGTCGCGGACTCGGTCTCTGGGAACTGAAGTGGGGGGTCGACAAACTCGACGGCGACCTCGCGTTCGCGACCGATGATGGCACGACAGTGGTGATCCGGCTGCCGGATCTCGGTTCGACGTAGCCGTGAGTGCGCGATAGTTTGCCCCAGTGAGCGGCGTAGTGGACGACCACCCCGGAAAGACGACTACGGTCGTTCCCGGACGGAGATCCAGACGACGTTTCCGAGACCAGTGAGCAGAAATGCCCCGGTTGAGGCGTAGAGCGGTGAGAGACCCACGTACGCGGTGCCGACGATATAGAGGCCGACGAACTCGACGGTGGCGACGAGACAGGCGAGGAGTATCCAGACGACTGCTTTCCACGTCTCGTCGTAATGCGGCCAGTGTTCGTCATAGGTCGTGGGCACACCGACGGCGAGCGTGACTAACAGGAGAAAACTCCCGGCCGATGCCCTCTCGGAAACTATCGATTGGAATGCGTACGATAGTGGAACTGCTGCAAGTATCGCGACGAAGATCGTGAGGTTTCGTTGGCTCGTCACCCAGTCCGTAATTCTGGACCCGAAGCTTGTGGAGGGCACATCCGTGAGGTATGCTCTCGAACCGTGAAATAGGTGCGGTTGACAGCCCCCCGACACCTGATACTGGGAGCGAGCGCCACCGAGAATCATTAACCTATCGAATACGGGAGCGGAGAGCGAGCGAGCCTGGCCCGGGGGAGGGGAGAACCGTCAGGCGGAGCCGAAGCGAGCCGCGAGCCCCCGGAACGTCGAAGACGAACGAGGCACAAGAGTAGTTGCTCTTCAGGCGTCCCGGTAAGCACGAACGAACGCACGTCGGAGGACGGTCAGGAGCACGTACGTCTCGTACTTCTGGGTCCGACAGTGTTCACAGGGCTGCATGTCCGCCACGATTGCCTCGATCGCGTCGTCGTACTCGTCGGTAAGCGTGGCGAGCGCGTCCGTAATCTGTGGCTGGACGGCGTCGATCATCTCCTCGACGGCGGCGTCGGTCGAGTCCGGCAGCGAGTACGAGAGAACGACCGTGTTCGCGTGGTAGTACTTCGTCGTCCCACCACGACCCTCCTCGAAGCGGACGACATCGACGAGGTCGGCGTTCCGTAACTCGTTGATGTGGTGTCGAACCGTGTTCTCCGTGCGGTCGACGCCGCGGTCGTCGAGGCGCCCGTGGACCTCGGCCGCGGTCAGGGCTTCCTCAGCGAGGATATCGAGGATCATCGCCCGCATCGGTTCGTCGATCGCATCCGAAACCCGAGTGTCTCGCACCGCGATGTCGTCGAGACGGCGGTCGGTGCCGGAACTACTCATACGAGAACCGAGAGTGAGCACGCGGGAAAAGGTAGCGGGACGCGGGTGAAACGGGCGTCAATCGGGGGCGATCGTCGAGTAGGCCTGCGACGGCGAAGCTCTAGACGACCCGTTTGACTGCTCCAACGACCCATGTATCCATTCAAACATATCATCTAAAAAATACTTATTGCGGTGCGGGCACTATCTCGAACTGTCATGAGCGACACGACCCAGTTCCGCGTTCTCGACTTCGACTGCCCGACCTGTGCGAGCACTGTCGAACGCGCCCTCTCGAACGTCGAGGGCGTCCAGCACGTCGAGGTTCACTACACGACCGGTCGCGTCGAGATCGAGTACGACGACGGTGTCGCGGACTCCGACGCCTTCGCACAGACCATCGAAGCGCAGGGCTACACGCCTCAGCCAGCCTAACACCATGAACAGGCAAGCACTCACGCAGTACTACCGGAAGCACCGGAAAGCCATCGTGACGGCGACCAGTGGCCTCCTCTACGGTAGCGGCTGGAGCCTGGGCTACCTCACGAGTTTCGACATAGCAAGCGCCGCCATCCTCGTCCTCGCGGCGGTCATCGGTGGCTTCGACATCGCCAAGACCGCCTACCACGAGGTCACCAACCGGACGCTCGGCATCAAGACGCTGGTGACGCTGGCCGCTATCGGCGCCATCCTCATCGGCGAATACTGGGAAGCCGCGGCTGTGGTCTTTCTGTTCAGCCTCGGCAGCTACCTCGAGGGCCGCACGATGCGCAAGACCCGGACGGCCCTCCAGGAACTGCTGGAGATGACGCCCGACACGGCGACCGTCCGCCGCGACGGGAAACTCCAAGAGGTACCTGCCAGCGACGTCGAGGAGGGTGAGGTCGTCGTCGTGAAGCCGGGCGGGAAGATCCCGGTCGACGGGACCGTCGTCGACGGCGAGAGCAGCGAGGGGTCGGAGACCCCTCGAACGAACGGGGAACCCGTGAGCGCCGTCAACCAGGCACCGGTCACCGGCGAGAGCGCGCCAGTCAACAAGGCCGACGGTGACGAGGTCTACGCCGGGACTGTCAACCAAGAGGGCGCGCTAGAAATCCGGACGACGGGTGTGGGTTCGGATACGACGCTCGAACGCATCATCCGCCGCGTCGAGGAGGCCCAGGAGGCCCAATCGCCCACGGAGAGTCTCATCGACCGGTTCGCGAAGTACTACACGCCCGCCGTCGTCGTGCTCGCCATCGGCGCGTATGCAGTCACGGGGAACGCGATCCTGTCGCTGACGCTGTTGGTCATCGGCTGTCCGGGCGCGCTGGTCATCGGGCCGCCGGTCAGCATCGTCTCCGCCATCGGGAACGCCGCCCGGTCGGGCGTGCTGATGAAAGGCGGCGAACACCTCGAACGCGCCGGCAAGATCGACCTCGTCGCCTTCGACAAGACGGGGACGCTCACGAGGGGTGAAACCCGCGTGGCGGCGAAGCTGCCACGGGATGACGAGGGCGGCGGAGCCGCCCTCGCTGTCGCCGACGTCGAGGGGTTCGGCGTTGCTGATGGCGAGGTCCTCTCGCTCGCGGCGACCGCCGAGAAGAAGAGCGAACACCACCTCGCCGACGCCATCGTCGACGCGGCCCGCGAGCGCCCGACTGCTGCGACGGACGGTGGGGCGACGGTCGCCCAGGCGGACGATACGGACGCCAGCCTCCAGTCGATTCCCGATCCGGACGATTTCGACGTGGTCGCTGGTAAGGGCGTTATCGCCCATACCGATGGCAACGAAGTTGTCGTCGGCAACCGCGCACTGCTGGACGACCGCGACATCGACGTCCCCAGTCGGATCGCCGACTACGTCCGCGAGCGTGAGGAGCGCGGCGAAACGGTCGTCCACGTCATCCGAGATGGGGACATCATCGGCGTAATCGCGCTGCGGGACGAGCTCCGAGAGTCCGCCCCTGGCGTCGTCACGGCGCTCCAAGACGCCGGCATCGAGACGGTGATGCTCACCGGCGACAATGAGCGCGTCGCGTCCGCGGTCGCCGAGGAGGTCGGCATCGACGAGTACCGCGCCGAACTCCTCCCCGAGGACAAGCAGTCCGTGATCGAGGAATACCAGGCCGACGGCCACGTCGTCGCGATGGTCGGGGACGGCATCAACGACGCACCGTCGCTGGCCACCGCAGACGTCGGTATCGCGATGGGCGCTGCCGGGACGGACACTGCAATCGAGACGGCGGATATGGCGTTGATGGCCGACGATCTGGAGCGCATCCCGTACGCGATCACGCTGAGCAAAGCGACGCGCTTGAACGTCTTCGAGAACGTCGGCCTCGCGGTACTGACCGTGACCGTCCTCCTCGCGGGCGTGCTCACGAGTTACGTCACCCTCGCGGCCGGGATGCTGGTCCACGAGGCCAGCGTTCTCGCGGTCATCCTCAACGGGATGCGACTGCTCCGCTACTGACCACCGGACACTCCCACTACCAATGACATCGAATTCGACTGTGACTGACGCGACTCCGACTGGAACCGACTGGCAAGTCGACTACGACGCCGATCCGATCGAAATCCGCGACCCCGTCGCGGAAGCCCTCGGTGTCCTCGAGCCGGGCGATCCGTTCGTCATCACCTACACGGACGCGGTGAAAGAAGCAGGACACTCCTGTCCGACCGCCTCGGGGGCCTACCGGGTTACCCAGGTCGGGCTCGACGCTCTGTATCCCGACGGCTATCCGGTCCGAAGCGAGATTGAAGTGCAGGCGGCCGGCCCGCGGGACGATGCCGCGTACGGCGTGATGAGCCGCATCGTATCGTACGTCACCGGTGCGGCCGAAGACGACGGCTTCGGTGGGCTCGCCGGCGGCTACGGCGGCCGCCGCGACCTTCTGCGCTTCGACGCGTTCGATCCGAGCACGCCGGACCCGACGTTCCGTTTTGGACGAACCGACACGGACGAGACAGTACAGGTGGCCTACCACGTTGGCGATGTCCCGGACGGCGGACCCGCAATCGGGCATCTTCCGCAGATTCTCGATGAATCCGCGAGCGACCAGCAACGGGCGGCCTTTGCCGAGGCCTGGCATCGCCGCGTACAGGTCGTCCTCAGCGATGACTCGCTGTTCACCGTCGAAACAATGTAGCCGAGCCCCGTCTCCCCCCGCGTTCAGGTGGGGATGGAACCGTGCAGCGCAGCGTTTTCCGAGTATCCGCTGCCCTTCGCCGGGCGGCGTCGAGGAGCGGCGGATTCGTATTTCCTCGGCCGAACCGTCACACGACACGGGAATCAGAACGGCCAGCGATGTCATCGCACGTGGCCGATTCGACGATCGGACGCCGATCGTTTTGCCCCCCTCCCCGACAGCGCTATAGTAGCCTTTGTACATCTGATCGCATGATTGCGTGCGATCGGACGTGCAATGACTTACAAATGTGACTATAGTTCATCGCATCTTCGAACCGCTCAGGCAGTGCATCCTCCTCCGCCTCGAACGGAACGACGTTCTCTGGGATCACTGCGTCCGTCCGAGAGTCACCGAGTCGTCCTGCGGGCAGTATAATCATATTAACTATGGTGAGTTGAAATAAATATACTATTTTCGATAAATCTGATGACGGTCGGTGATGACGGACCACTCGAAAGATGCGACGCGCCGCCGACGGGCGCCTATTCCGCACTTAGCGGCAATTTCACTCCCACTCCCCCAAATCGACGGGTGTTCCACCACGGACGTACTGACCAGCCAATCCGTGGCGTCAGCCCACTCCAGTGGTCGCGAGAGGAGGAATCACAGCGTGACGAGAAAATGGCCACGTGACCGGGGTAAAGCGGGACACTAGTCGACAACAGACGGACACCGGGAACGGGAGAACCGTCCATCAGCCGCCCGTGACGACGAGACGATCGACCGTCGCTACGGGCAGAGTGGGTTGAGATTGGAAATCGACCATCGGGCGATAATATAAGCAAAAAATTATATCTCTAAATTTGGTATTTGGGAGCACGTGGTCGTCGTCTCGGCTGACCGGTTGCCGCCGGTGGTCCGGATACATCCCACCGTCGCGACATGAGGTCCGACACCGAACGCGAGCCATCCGCCGTGCGAGCGACGCAGTGACTCGTCAGCGTTCGGTGACGCACCACAGTCCGCCGAGTGATCGATCTAAAAGAAATAACAGTCCTACATCCGTTATTCACTAGTTGACGACGGTCCCGTGGGCGGTATCGCCGGGATCGCGCCTGATCTGCAGTATGTTTAGTACAGCTAAATACTCTGCGAGAATGGTCCGCTCGACCAGCGTCTCCGGCGAATTCTTGTCCGCGTGGACTCCGAGCGGTCCGACTGTACGGAACGATCGTTCGTTATTATCGTAGTATAGTAATGATCTTTGCAGAAATTCTTGTATTCGGGGAGTGCTCCTACAGAACGCGAAGCGAGAGAGATACTCGATGTGCGCGCAGGTCGCTCGTTCGACGCTATATTGTTTAGTTTTACTAAATAACTGTCCTACGGGACGACCTGCACGCGGCGACTGTCCTCGGACGGAGTGATCCTCGACGACGGTCGGCAGCCGCACGACAAAACACATCGAGGATGTCCGCCGCATCTCCGGCATTTCGGACCCTTCACCAGCGAAAGGACACTGTGTCCCCGCGAATCGAAGGCCGCGAGCAGTCCAGTCGGCTGCTCCGCTAGAGGACGACGGTCTCTCGCAGCCGAGTAACGGCTGTCAACGCAGGATACGTCCACGACTCGTCCCGATAGAGATACTCGTGGAAGGTGTGGCCCCCGTGGATCGACTTGGACTGTAGCGCCCGGATCGTGTGCTGCCGCTCGCGGGCAATCCGGTCGAGCCGATCCACGAACTGATCCCGGTACCACTCGGCGACGATTGTCGTATCGAGATGCGCGGCGATATCGCCGAGTTCCGTGTGGACGTGTTCGATCGAACTGCGTTCCCGGTCCAACGTCGACACGAACTCCCGCCGACTCTGGATGGACCGTTTCGTCGCCGCCAAGAGGGATCGCTTGTACGGTCGAGTGAAGGACACCGACCCGTTCGTGCGGACGCCGTCGGCGAGTTCCTCTCCGAATTCGGCGGCGACGTTCGTGGCCAGCGATTCCGCGTACATCTCGTCGTAGTGTGGAACATCCATCACCGTCTCCTGATAGGCGGTGCGAACGCGAGCCATCGAATCGGCCGGCGTACCGCCTCCGGCTGTCACCAAGGATCGATTCGATAGCGCCGTCGTCGCGGTCGGTTCGATCTCGACGAGTCGATCGGCGAACGCCTCGAACGCCTCGATCTCGGCGGTGAGTTCGGTTCGTTCGCGTGTCAGGACGGACATCGACGCCGAGAGTGGCGAGAGAACATACTGCCGTAACGAATGCAGAAATTGGTGTGTGGCATGGTCACTAGTCTCATCCATCGTCGACGAGTATCTGTGTCGTGTTAGAATATAAACTTTTCCTGCACGTCGGGGCAGCCCCGCGGACCCGAGACACGGCGATTCGACGACCGAGCATGACGCGATCCGGGGACGCCCCCTCCGTCGAACGGTCGCCGGAACTCATACGGACCGCCTACCAGTGATCGGCGACGATCAGTCCATGACGGTCATCACCGGGATATCAGCGTTCAGGAGGATCGACTGTGTCGTCGATCCGAACACGACCTTGCCGGCGGGCGAGCGCTGCCGCCCCCCGATCACCAAGTACTTCGCGTCGATCCGTTCCGCCTCCGAGAGTACCTCTTCGACGGGGTTCCCGACCCGTCCGCGACAGCGGACATCTCGGTGCGTATCGAGCGTCTGTTCGACGACATCCTCCGCAACGCTGGTGGCGTCTTTCGACCCGTCTTCGATCGTGTACCGCCTGTCCCCCGACCCACCGGACCGCTCCGACCGCGACTGGCCGTAGTCGATAGACGGTGCGAGCGGGAGCGTCGGGTTGGAACCCGACCCGGGCGATGCTTCGCGCCGTTGGTCGAACAGCTCTTGATTCATTACGTGCAACACGACGAGGTCGGTGTCGTGAGCGGTCGCGAGGTCGTTTGCCACGGTCACGACCCTGTCCGGAACCGATTCGCCGTTTACTGCGGCTAGGATTGCCATGCTGGCTCGTTCGTATGTCGTTTGTATAAAACATGAGGTCGGATCGTGACCGTTCGGGCATCCCGTTGCCTGTCGATGGCCTGAACCCCAGATTGATATGAATCCTCGTGCAGGAAGGAGTATGGAAGTCACGTCGTATAAACTGTACACGGTGCCTCCACGATGGGTGTTTCTCAAGTTAGAGACCGACGAGGGGATATACGGTTGGGGGGAACCGTCAGTAGAGGGGCGATCCGAAACCCTCTGTCAAGCTATCCGGGAGTTGATCGAGAACTACGTCATCGGGGAAGACCCACGGAACGTCGAGCGACTCTGGTACCGAATGTTTCGGGGAGGCCACTACCGCGGGGGACCGATACTGATGGGTGCGATTTCCGGGATCGATCAGGCGCTGTGGGACATCACGGGCCGTTCCAGGGATCTTTCCGTCGCCGAACTGCAGGGCGGGAGCGTTCGTGACCGCATCCGGATGTTCAAGTGGCTAAGCGGCGATAAACCCGAAGAGCTGCGGAGCGCAGCGGAACGTGGTCTCGATCAGGGATACACGGCGTTCGGCATGATGGCCCACTCCCGCCCGGCCCGCGCCCGCCCGGCCGAGGTCACGAACAGGGTCGTCGAGCGAGTGCGGGCCGTCCGGGAGACGCTGGGAACGGAAGGCGACTTGGCCGTCGACTTCCGTGGCCGCGTCAACACCTCGGTCGCGAAGCGGCTACTCTTGCAGCTCGAACCGTTCAACCTGATGTTCGTCGAGGAACCGATCTTGCCCGAGTTCAACGACAACCTCGGCGATCTGAAACACACGACGAACGTCCCGCTGGCGACCGGACAGCGGATGTACTCACGGTGGGATTTCAAGGAAGTGATCCGGAACGGACTCGTCGACATCGTCCAGCCCGCGATTACGCATGCCGGCGGTATTACCGAGGTCAAGAAAATCGGGACGATGGCCGAGGCGTTCGACATCGCACTCATGGCCAAGTGCTCCGTCGGCCCGATTGCGTTCAGTGCGGCGGTGCAGACACAGATGGCGCTCGACAACGCCATCGTCCAAGAGCAGCACGACGAATTCTACGCCGGTACCGACAACAAGTTCTTCGACTATATCAAAAACGACTCGTTTTTCGAAATCAAGGACGGATTTCTCACGATCCAGAACAGGCCCGGACTCGGCCTCGATATCGACGAGGACCACGTCGCCGAGCAGGCCAAAAAGGACGTCTCCTGGCGCGGCCCCATCTGGCACCACGAAGACGGGAGCGTCGCGAACTGGTGATCGTGTCCGGAGAAACATTTACTGTTGCTCCCACGGGACTAACCCACATGGCCCTGAAAAGCGCGCAAAACCCCATCAAGGCGACACAGACGAGCGCCCATATCTTGTCGACGATCGCCGAGAGCAACGGAGCGACGCTCTCCGAAGTCACGGAGCGAACCGATGTCACGAAAGGGGCGGTGTTCAACCACTTGGCGACGTTACAGGAGCTTGGATACATCTACAAGCAGGAGAACCGCTACAAGCTGAGCCTCTCGCTGCTCCGCCTCGCTGCGAACGCACAGCGGCAGGCGGGAGTGCCCCCGAGCGTTGTCAACAGGATCTGTCGGCTGGCAGAGACAACCGCCGAGACGGCGGGGTACGTCGTCATGGAACACGAACGGCCGGTCGTCGCGACGGCCTTCTGCTCGTCCGGGAGCGACAAGATGGAGTTGACCCGGGGAGCACAACTGCCCATCGAGAGTTCGGCCGCAGGCAAGGCGATTCTCTCCGAACTCCCCGACGAGAAGATACGGCAGATTCATGACGAATCTGACGCCGACGAGGACTTCGACGAGTTGCGCAAGGAGATCACGACCGTCCGGTCGAAGGGAATCGCGCTCAGCAGGGGGGAGTCCCGTCCGAATCGATACAGCGTGGCTGTGCCCGTGAGTAGTCCGGTGGGAGCGGACGGGGCGGTCACCGTGTGCGGTCCGAAAGACCGGCTCACCGGCAAGGCCCTGGAACAGGACATCGCCGGTCTGGTCGTCAAGGCGGCGGACGACATCGAAGTCGCGCTCCGACAGTGGAGTGAGCCGTCGTAATTGTCGGCTGTAAGTCGATCACGATATGCATCACCCGGAGGTGGCGAATCTCGTGAAACGGTCACAGACAACAGTATAAGCGCCGTTCTACCCGTGTTCCGGTGGTCCGACACGGTAGCCCTGCGACCCGGTATGATTTACTTCCCCCGTCAGTCCGTTCGAATTCGATTGCGGAGCGTCCCAATACCGTCTACCTCGAGTTCGATCACGTCACCGTCGGAGAGCGACCGCCCGAGCTCCAGCCCGCATCCCTGCCCAACGGTGCCGCTCCCGATCACATCACCCGGCTGTAGCGTCTCGGAGTCGGAGACGTATGCCACGATTTCCTCGAAGGTGTGATGCATCGTCCCGGGTGTCCCCGCCGACCAGACTTCGTCGTTCACGCGAGCGGTCATCTCCACGTCCCGAATATCGATGGCGTCGACCGTCGTCAGATACGGGCCGAGACCGTTCGCGAAGTCCTTTCCCTTCGCCGGACCGAGGGTCGCCTCCATCTCGCGGAACTGCGTGTCCCGGGCGCTGAAGTCGTTGAACACTGTGTAACCGGCGATGTACGCCTCGGCGTCCTCGACGGGGATATCGCGGCCGCGCTTGCCGATGACGGCCGCGAGTTCGAGTTCGTAGTCCATCTCCTCGGAGTAGTCCGGCCAGACGACATCCTCGCCCGGATGGACGATTGCCTCATGATTCCCCTTGTAGTAGATCGGGCGTTCGTACCAGACGTCCGGGATGTCGCCCTCGTCGAAGCTGTTTCGTACGTGCTCCTCGTACACCATGGCGTCACGGAGCGAGTTCGGACGCGGGAGCGGGCTCAGAAGTCGAACGTCGGCAGCGTCGAACCGAAGCCGTCGACCGTCCCACTCGTCGGTGTCGCCATCGGTGAACGCCTCCGCGACGCGGCGTGCCGCCGCCATCGCTCGCTCCCCCCGTTCGAGAAAGGCGAGCATGTCGCTCGGAGCGATGGTCGTCGCGAGTTCGTAGGGAGACGCGTCGCCGTCGGCGTCGAGGAGTGCGGCGTAGCCGGTCGTCACGTCGAGATACGTGTCTTCATCGACGACGCCGACTCGGGATCGTTCCCCGAACGGCGTGTCTACGGCGAACGTCGCGAGGCGCATCACGCCACCGTCCCACCGGCGGCGACCGGTCGAACGCGGATGCTTCCGAGGATTACGGGATATCCATGGGAGTCGAACACGGTGTTGGTCATACGTCGCATTCCTATTTACTATCAAACATAAAAGTTGTCTTGGTCCGACTCGGCGGTGATTCGTCGACTCTGATAGAGAATATTTAGCAAAGAAAAACGATCGGGGACGGGAGGTGGTCGGCATCGTCGGTCACGAAAGTTCGAATATGTGGTGCTAATCTCGACATGCTACTATAATCGTCATGTTTGAATAAGAATGCTCGAATACAATGAACGTTCGTAGAAGATCCGATCCGAGTCGACGGTTGCAATTCATACTGTCGGCTGTAAGTCAATCAAGATATTCCCCACTTCGGGGTTGGAAATATTTTGAAACAGTTACAGCCGACAGTATCAGCAGTCGCCTCGACCGCCTCGGAGTGTTCGACAGTCTTTTCCCCCCGATTATTTAGCAACTCTAACTCTTTTCGAGAAGTATTCCCGTTCGAGACGCCGGCTCGCCAGCCGGAAACGGGGGAGCGAGGCTGTCCGAACGAGTACTCGTCGTAACTGTGGTTGGTGGGGCGCCGAGACAGTTCGGCGATCTGCCGGTACCGATGTGCACCTCCCCGTCTCACCAGTCCGGCGCGTAGGGGTTGTCGTACTGTCGGTCCTCCCTCGAAATACCGTCGATCATTGCGATGTCGTCGTCGTCCAGTTCGAGCCGTTCGGCGGCCAGATTCTCGGTGAGGTGATCGCGACCGGTCGCTTTCGGGATCGGATGGGCACCCTTGTCCCTGAGCCAAGCGAGGCTGACCTGTGCCGTGCTCGTGTCGTGTTTTTCTGCGACGGACGAGAGTTCGGGAACGTCGAAGACACGGCCATTCCCCAGCGGGGCGTAGGCGACGAGACTGATGTCGTGTCGGTCGCAGTACTCGCGAAGTTCCGCTTGCTGGAGGAGAGGATGCATCTCGACTTGGAGTACTTCGATCGACACCGACGAGATGTTCTGAGCCTCGTCCAGAAGGGCCGGCGTCATGTTACACACGCCGAGGTAGTCGTAAGCGCCCTCGTCGGCTAGCTGTGCACAGGCCTCGAACGTGTCTTCGGGGTCGTAGTCACCACCGGGCCAGTGCACGCCGTAAAAGAGGTCCACGGCGTCGACGCCGAGCCGCGACAGACAGGCACGGCCGTTCTCGACGATGTTCTCGGTCGAGTAGTCGTCGGTAAACTTGGGATGTAGCACCTTCGTCGCCAGAAAGACGTCGTCTCGAGGGACTCCCGACCGTTCGATACCCGCTCCGACGGCCTCCTCGTTCCCGTAGGCCTCGGCCGTATCGACGTGGTGATAGCCTACTTCGAGGGCCGTCTCGACCGTCTCAGCACATTCGTCGAAGTCGTCGTTTCGATACGTTCCGAGGCCGATTGGCGGGAGCGCCACCGTGTCGGTCGTTGACATCGTACGTCTCGTGTTCGTCATCCGATACAAAAAGGTTGTGTCCGCATCGCTCGTCCCGGAGCTGCCCGCTTCGGGACGGAGTCGCGTCCGGACGCCGACCGCGACGGGGGTAGGCTTTCTTTCCAGGCCAGACGGGTGCTGGAAGTCGGCGACAGATATTTAAACCGGCTTTCAAATGTTATGAGTTGCCATGCCACAAGACGAAGAACGGCGTCAGTTTATGAAGGCAGCTGGCGCTGCAGCGACTGGCGCACTGGGTGCTCTCGCGGGCTGTTCGGGCGGCGGCGGAGGCGGAGGCGATTCAGAGGGAACCAACGGCGGCGGTGACGGTTCGCCGAGTTCTGAATCGGTAACAGTGAGTTTCTGGTCGGGGCTCGCCGCGGAGAACAAAGCCCTCACCGAACACTTCCGGTCGTCGATGGAGAACTTCAACCAGCAGAAAAACGGGGAGGTGTCGGTCGACCTCACCCCAGTCTCCTACGGCGACATGAAGTCGAAACTGACCTCCGCAGTCAACGCCGGTAACGCGCCGGCTATCGCGTCGTCCGGCGTCGCGGGGATCCAGTTCTGGGAGAACGGTAACGCGCCCGATCACGGGCCCTGGATCAACGAGACCGGCATCTCCGAGGACTGGATGAAGTGGCAGAAACAGGCCGTGAAATACCGCGATCAGGGCTACTGGGCGGGCGGAACCGTCGGCGCGAACACGACCCTGATGACGATCCGGCCGCACTTCTTCAAAGACGCCGGCGTGAGCGACCCCTCGGAACTCGAGACGTGGACCGGCTTCACGCGGGCCATCCAGAGCGTCGCCGAGGCGAACCCGAACGTCTACGCGTACGAGGAATCCGGCGTGTGGAACGACCTCGAGTCGTACTGGGGACAGGCCCAGACGGCGTACACGGACGGCGAGGATCCCTGGTTCGATTCACCGGCGTGGGAGAATCCCGAACAGAAACTCAAGGTCGGTCAGGAGCCGAGGACGGACGAGATGATGAGGGCCTGCGTCGACCGGGCGCGGGAGCATTCGAGTCCCAGCAGTTCGACGCGGACGGACGAACAGATGCCCGCGCTCATGCTCGGCGATCGGGCCGCATCGAACACGACCGGCTTCGGCAATCCGCAGCGGTGGCGGTCGCAGGACCCGAACGTGACCTTCGGCTGGGACGGCGATGTCTACCAAGCGCCGATTCCCAGGGTCGACCCGAACTTCGGCGACGAGTTCGGCTACGACGGCCTCGCGGGCGTCGAGGGCCAGCACGGTGGCGCCTCGTCCGGCCTGGAGAGCCAGAACCAAGTGTTCAAAAGCGACGTACAGGATCAGGCGTTCGACCTGCAGTACTACCTGATGACCAACGAGGAGCACGTCGCTCCGGTCATCGGCGAACTGTACGGGAACGTCGCCGGCTACATCCCGGCCAACGAGGCCGTCAGGCAGCAGTACGACCTGGTGCAGATCCAGCAGGCGATGATCGATGCGATGACGGACACGCCCAGCCAGTACCGGAGTACCGGTGCCGGGTGGGACCTCGAGAACACGTCGGCCGTCCGCTGGGACGCCATGAACAGAACGATCAGTTCGGCAATCGCCGGCCAGACCGAGGTCGAATCGCTCCCCTCGACCATCCGTCAGAAGATCGTCGACGCCCTCTAACGTCCCGAGGACCGTCGTCGAACCATCCGTAGCGGATCGCCCTCTTTTGTGACGCGTCCTCTCGCGAGCGGTCGCTCTCCCCTCCGTGAATTTATTGATGGTGCAGGTGAAAGACCGGTATCATGGCCTACGGATCCGAATCGGTTCGCGAACTGATCGCGTCTTCCGATCTCTCGTATCCCATCTCCGTCAGTCAACTGGAGCGCGAGTTCGCCCTGGAGAACATCACCATCGACAAACGGGGGAACTCGGTGATGCTCGTCGAAGTCCTCAAGGATGTCAACGCCGACCGGTTCGAGGACGAGGACGACCTCGTCGAGAAACTGGAGCCAGCGTTCGAACGTCACCGTCGGGAGCGTGGGGGCGGTCTGCTCGATCGCCTCAAGCGCGTGTTCAGCCCCTGACCGATGGTACGTAAACTCCGGATCCTCTCGCTCGTGTGTGGAGTCGCGATGAGCGCCCTCGCTGGCTGGGCGATGGTGAACTACGGGCCGCCGACTCGCTTCGCTCCGTACCTCGTCGGGGGGGTGCTCGTCGCGTCGCTCCCGTGGCTCGCGGCACACGGGAAACTGTCCGCCCGCCGGCTTCGATACCGCTACCGTCGCCTCGTCGGCCATCCGTCGACCGGAACGGTGTTCGTCTCGGAGCGTCCAGTCCCCGACCCGGCGGCGGCGCTCGATACCCTCCGAGGGGCCGACACGCTCACCGAGGGGTTCAACGGCGTTGCGTACGCCGACCCCGACGCAAAACGGGAACTCCGTATCTCTCATACCCGCTTTCACGCCTCGCACATCCAGTGTGCGGACGACGGTCGGCTCGTGATAACCGGTCCGACGTCCGAGAAGAACCGAGAGGTCGCGACCCGTGCTGAGGAGGTCTGTGGGATCGAGATGCGGGAGTCGAACGATAACCCCCTCTGGGAGCCACTTCCGGTTCGCGGCGCCCCCCGGTTAGTGCTGGCCGCGTGTGTCGTTGTGGCGACGGTACTGGGGACGATGGGTGTCGCGAGCGCCGCCTATCCATCCGGTGCCTACAACCCGGTGGAGAAGAGCGTTCTCCTCTCGTACGATGCACGCAGTGATGTCGACCCACGGCTGTCCGAGACAGAGGCTAACCTCCGGAAAGCGTCTTTCATGGTCGAGATCCTGGCCGAGAAGCGAATGGAGATGCGGTGGGAACTCAACGACACGCGTGCCATCAGACAGCACCGCCGCGAGGCCAAGGAAATCTGCAATCAGACGAGAGCCCTGCTGTCACAAACCAGAGACGGGACATCCGATCCCAGCGCGCTCACGAGGGCGGATCGGATCGAAGCGCGACTGACGACGGTCGAACGACGGGTCGAGCGGACCGCACGGACGGAACTCGCAGAGGCGCAAAACGCCACCGGCCCGCGAACAGTACAGGGGCCGTTCGGGAGCAGCAGTGGCCCCTCGAACACGAGCCGCGAAATCCGCGTCTCCCCGTCGTCGACTGTAGAAAACGGACCGGCGTCGGCGACAGTCCCGTGACCGTAACCGCGGTTAGTGGAGGAGTTCCCGGCGCTCTTCGTACCGTTCGCTTCGATCGAGGACGCGCTCTTCGGTCTCGCTGTCGAACAGGTAGATGTCGTCCTCGTCGAAGGAGAGTCGGAGCGTCTCCCCCTCGTTGGGGATGAGCGTGGACGACGTTCTGACGCGACACTCCTGCCCGGCCACGCGAACGTAGAGGAAGTTGTCCGAGCCGACCGTCTCGACGACTTCGACGGTGGACTCGATTTCCCCGTCGGGGTCGACTTCGATGTTCTCCGGACGGACGCCGAGCGTGAGAGCGTCCCCGTCCTCCGCAGTGATGCTCTGGGTGAGGCCCTCCGACAGTTCGTATGTGAAGCTCTCGCTGCGGAGGGTCGCCCCCGAACTGTGCCGGTCGTACTCCACGTCGAAGAGATTGATGTTGGGAGAGCCGATGAAGTCGGCCACGAAGACGTTTGCGGGGTTGTGGTACACGTCGGTTGGACGGCCGACCTGCTGGAGCTCGCCGTGGTTCATGATCGCGATTCGGTCGGCGAGCGTCATCGCCTCCTCTTGGTCGTGTGTGACGTAGAGTGAGGTGATTTCGAGTTCCGAGTGAATCCGGGCGAGTTCGGTTCGCATGTGTTTCCGCAGGTTCGCGTCCAGGTCCGAGAGTGGTTCGTCGAACAGGAACACTGCTGGCTCACGGACGATTGCCCGGCCGGTCGCGACGCGCTGTTGCTGCCCGCCCGAGAGCGATGCCGGTTTCTTATCGAGGAGCTCCTCGATCCCCATCATTTCGGCAGCCTCTTCGACTCGTTCGTTGATCTCCTCGTCGGACAAGGAGGTGCGAAGCCGGAGCCCGTAGCCCATGTTACCGCGAACCGTCTTGTGGGGGTACAGCGCGTTGCTCTGGAAGACCAGAGCGATGTCGCGCTTTCGCGGCGGCGACTCGTTGACGACTTCCTCGCCGATCCTGATCTCACCATCGGTTATGCTCTCCAGTCCAGCCAGCATCCGGAGCGTCGTGGATTTCCCCGACCCGGACGGGCCAACGACAACGAGGAACTCGCCGTCCTTGACATCGAGATTCAGGTCTTTGACGGCGAGTGTCCCGCCCGAATTGTCGTCGTATATCTTCAGTACGTCCTCGAAGGTGACTTTCGCCATGGCAAGTGGTATGCCTACGCATGATTATATAATTTGGCACCACCGTCTCAGCGGACCTTTGAGGGAGAAAACGAGCGCTTCAGACGCAAATACCCGAAAAATAACCGTCTAGCCCCGCTCGCAGTGGGCGACGAGTCGACCGTCGCTGCGGAGCTGACGCGATGTGGGCTCCCGAGGCGGTCCCAGTTGCACCGGCTCATTTCGACGCGACCGAACGCGACGGGGCGAAGCTTAAGGCGGATCGTTACCGTACACCGTGCTATGGGAAATTCGGCGCGGAGCGTTCACATCGAGAACGTCGTCGACCTCTGTCGAGACGCAAGCGGCATGCTCGGGCCACTCGGAACGGGGAGGCTCGTCGTGGATCAAGCCGGGAACGTGACCGTCACGTCGTCACCCGCGGTGCTTCTCGAAAAACTGGACATCGACGATCCGAGTCTCACGCTGACGGCCGACGCGGCACGCGACTTTCGTGAGCGACACCACGACGGGACGGGACGGATGCTCACGGTCGCCGGGGCGTGTCTCGCGCAAGCGGAGCGTCTCGTCGAGCAGGGGGTCCACTCGACGACGATAGCCGACGGCTATCGGCGAAGCATCGAGGTGGCGACCGACACTGTCGACGAGCTCGCCGATCCAGCTACCAGCGACGCCGTCCGGCGCACGGCCGTGACGGCGCTGACGGGGACGCGTGATCCTCGTCTGCGCGAGACGCTCGGCGAGTACCTCACGGAAGCCATGGCGGATATCGACTCGCGTGATGGACAGCGGCCGGACATCGACGTGATCGCCCGACTCGGAGGCGCCCAGTCCGAGACGGAACTGATCGACGGTGCCGTCGTCGACACCGACCCGGTCGCGGAGGGGATGCCTCGACGGTGTGCCGACACGGGGATCGCCGTCCTCAGCGACGACATCGACGTCCCGGGGATCGGAACGGCCACCAGTCGACGGGGCACCGCCACGGTGACGATGGAGGCGGAGTCATACGACGATGTCGCCGCAGTGGCCGACGCCGAACGGACGTCCTTCGAAGGGACGGTGCAGTCGTTCCGCGAACTCGGCGGCCAGTGTCTCGTCACGAGCGGCTCGATCAACGACCGTGTAAAAACGAAGCTGGCGACCGAGGGAATCCTGGCGCTCCACCAAGTCGACGACGACGACGCGGCGCGAATCGCGCGGGCGACCGGCGCGACGGTCGTACCGACACTCGGGAGGGTGACCGCGGATACGCTCGGACACGGCGACGTGGCGGTGTCACGAAAGGGCGGGCGCGATATGACGATCATCCGAAACAGTGGTGGAAGCGTCTACACGCTGTTCTGTCGAGCGCCCGATCCCCGGTCGGTGCAGGCGTTCGAACGCTCCGTCGAGGGCGCAATCGCGGCCGTCGACGCGGCGGGAACGTCCGGTGTCGTCCCCGGCGGCGGCGCCGTGGAGATGGCCGTCGCCACGCGGGTTCGGGCGGCCGCACGGTCGCGAGCCGATCGGGAACAGCTCGCAATGAAGGCGTTCGCCGAGGCCGTCGAGGCAGTGCCGCGGGCGCTGGCGCGCAACGCCGGCATCGACGGCACCGACGCGCGAACCGATCTGCGCGCCCGGCACGCCGGCGCGGATCGACGCATCGGCGTCGACGTGCTGGGCGGGGACTTGGTCGACGTGATCGACGAGGGAATACTGGATGCCGCGTCGCTCACGGCGTCGGCGCTTACGGCAGCGACGGATCTGGCCGTACAGCTCGTTCGGATCGACGACGTGGTGAGTGCGAGAACGCTCTCGACCGGGGACGACGGGGAGAAAGAGGTCGAATCACGCGTCGGCGACGCGTGAAGCGAGCGGTCCCAAGAACGGCTCCCCACACTGGAATCGCGATACCGTTTGCCGGTGCCCGCCGAACGGCGAACGGCTGACGGAGCATCGGTACTACCGCACGACAGGCCCTCTCATACGGATTATTGTAACTGGCTACCGGTGGTTCGCCGGACTATCTCGGTGAACCACCGGTACTGACTTACAATAAACCGTATCAGGCTGGACTGGGAGTTGGTTCGACGCGGTGTTGCATCCGTCGCATCCACAACACGAGTGTCGTACACGCGAGGAAGAACACTCCAACGCCCACGAAGGCAATCTCGATCGTCAGCGTATCGGTCACGTAGCCGAGTAGTGCGGGGCTGACGAACCCGCCGAGCGACCCCCCCGAGAACACGAACCCGAAACTCCGGCCCGAGGAGTCCGGCGGCGAGTGGAGGTTGACGAGACTGTCCCGGGACGGGCGAATCATCCCGGTCGCGAAGCCGACGATGCCGAAGCCGACGGAGGCGACGGTGAGTGTGGCCGGGAAGACACGAACCGCGAGGACGACACTCACGAGGGCCGCAATCGTCAGTGCGCCGCCGATGATCGAGTGGATATCGAACCTGTCGGCGAACACACCGCCGAGGAGGATGCCGATGGCGCTCAACGCGAAGTACGTCGTCAGCACCGAGTTCCCCGCCGTTTCGGAGAGCGAGTACTCGGAGACGAGGAACACGGTCGTGAACGTCTGAATGCCCGTACCGGCCATGAACAGCAGCATGAAGAACACGAACAGCATCACCAGATCGGAGTCGAGTATTGTCCTGATCTCGTCGAGGAAGCTCTCCGACGACTCGTCGTCTTGCTGTTCGATCCGATCCAAATAGACGGTGTCGAGTGTGAGATACGCGACGAGTGCGTACAAAACGCCCGCGGTACCCGCGATCATGAGCGTCACGCGCCACCCAATCAAGACGGCGAGGCCACCGAGGACGACGGGCGCGGCCGCAAAGCCAGCGAAGCCACCGAACGTATGCAGGCTGAACCCCTTTCCTTCGTTGTCGTCGTCGACGACCGTCGAGAGGAGAGCGTAGTCGCTCGGATGGAAGGCCGACTGTCCGATGCCCGCGACGACGGCGACGACCAGGAGCGACGGATAGTTCGGCGCGAGGCCGGCGATGGATGTTGCTAGCCCGGTGACGAACAGACCGCTGACGAACACGCGTTTCGCGCCGACGCGGTCGACGAACTGTCCGATTGGAAGCTGGAGAACCAGATTCGGGAACATCATCGCGGAGATGATCAGTCCGAGTTCGGTGTTCGACAGCGCCAACGTATCGAGGATGAATGGGAATAGCGGTGGGAACGCGAGGAGGTAAAAGTGTGAGATGAAGTGGCCACCGCTCACCATCCCGACGACGAATCGTTGGTCGCCCCGTGGCAGTGACAGTTGCATTTTTGAAGAACGAAGCCCGTTCGTCGGTCGAGAATCGGGAGACTCGACAGCGAACGCCGGGCTTCAGGGTACTTCGAAGTCGTTGCGGAGGACACCGACGCCCTCGACCTCCACCTCGACGGTATCGCCATCGGAGAGCGCACCGATTCCGGAGGTCGTGCCGGTCGCGATGACGTCGCCCGGTTCGAGGGTCAGGTAGGTCGTGATCTCGGCGATGAGCTCCGGGATGGAGAAGATCAGATGTTCCGTCGAGGAGGACTGCCGTTCCTCGCCGTTGAGTCGGAGTTTGACCTCGGGATGTTCCGGCACCTCGTCGGGTGTCGCGACGACCGGTCCGATCGGCGCCGCGTTGTCGAAGGCCTTGCCTCGAATCCAGTTTTGTTCCTCACGCTGGTCGTCTCGGTTGGAGAGGTCGTTCACGCAGGTGAATCCGCGGACGACATCCCACGCGTCCTCCTCGTCGACGTGCCGGCACTGCTCGTCGATCACGATGCCGACCTCGGCCTCGTAGTCGATTCGATCCTTGTCGGGGAGCAGAGTGACCGTGTCGCCGTGTCCGGAGACGGCGTTCGGGCCCTTGAGGAAGAGGAGTGGGCGCTCGGGGATGTCGGAGTCGGTCTCCTCCGCGTGGTCGGCGTAATTCAACCCGATACAGACGATTTTCGACGGCTCCGTCGGCGGGAGGACGGTTACCTCGTCGGGGTCGTACGTCGTCTCCCCGAAGACGATTCCGTCGTCGGTCCACTCGCCATTTCGCACAGACCCTGCCGGGTCTCTAAATCGCACGTGTTTCATACGCGATTGGCACAGTTTCACCGTAGTGTTAAATAATTTGCTCTGTTCCCCCGACAGAGCGGATAATCAGGTGGTATCCGGTGGGATCTAAACGCCATCACGGGAGCGCAACGGTTGCCTGTCGAGTGCTACTCACCCACACACTTATGTGGGCTCTCGTCCGAACCTTGGTCAGGGTACATGGCTGGTAGCACATCAAGCGAGTCGGTTCGAGAGCGGTACGACCTCGAAGAACCGACCCTCATGGATCGTCTCCGGGAGAACTGGATCGGGTACGTGTTCATCGCTCCGGTGTTCATCATGTTCATCGGGCTGTTCTACATCCCAATCCTCCGGGGGATTTGGATGAGTTTCATGAACTACTCGCTCGGCGGCGGCGGAACCTTCGTTGGGTTGGAAAATTATCAGTGGGTATTGACGAACGACCTGTTTGTCTACTCGGTCGGCTGGACCCTGGTGTTCGTCTTCACGACGACGATACTGCAACTGAGTGTGGGACTGATCGCCGCCTTACTGCTGCACCAGCTTCAGGACAGGTGGCGTGACTGGGGAAGCGCGATCATCATGTCCCCCTACTTCGCCGCACCGCTGGCGAGCGGGGTCATCTGGCTGTGGTTCCTCCATCCGGAGTTCGGTGCCGTCACGCGGGCGTTCGTCGAACTCGGACTCGAACCGATCGCCTTCCTATCGACGGGGATCTGGCCGTTCGTCTCCCTGATCGTCGCACAGACGTGGCACGACTACGCGTACGCAGCGATCATCTACGGGGCGGCTCTCCAGTCGATTCCCCGCGAACAGTACGAGGCGGCGGCGATCAGCGGCGCGAATCGCCTTCGCCGATTCCGTGACATCACGCTTCCACACCTGCTCATTCCGACGATCGTGATCCTCTCGATCCGGACAGCGTACAACATCTCGGAGTTCGCTCAGCCGTTCGAACTCACCGGCGGCGGCCCGGGTACCAAGACGACACTACTCAGCATCCTCACCTACCAGGTGGCCTACGTGAACCTCAACTTCTCGCGTGCGTACGTCATCGGATTGGCGATGATGGTGATCTCGATGACGGCGGCGATCTTCTACGTCATCGCGATTAGAGAAGAGGAAGACCTGTACATCTGAGGTGATCACAAATGTTAAGCCACAGTCGATCCGCGAAAGTCGCACTGTACGGCGGGATCAGCCTGTTCGTCATCGCCGCGCTCCTTCCCTACCTCTGGGTCATCCGGACCTCGCTGCTCTCGAACATGGCGGCGATATCGCTCCAGACGCCGATCATTCCGAGCTCGCCCGAGCTGCTGACACCCAAGTCGTACATCGACATGCTCCAGACGTACGACTTCGGGCTGTACTTCCGCAACAGTATCTTCGTCGCGCTCGCGAGCACCGCAATCGCCCTGCTGTTCTCGATCCCGGGCGCCTACGCGTTCGCTCGGCTCGACTTCCCGGGCCGACAGGTGCTCTTCTACACCGCGGTCTTCACGATAATGTTCCCCTGGATCGTGATCACGATTCCCGTCTACGAGATGTTCTACCAGGTCAACCTGCTCAACTCCTTCGTCGGCATCATCATCGCCCTCGCAATTTTCATCCAACCGGTCTGTATCTGGCTGTTACAGGGTTTCTTCCGGCAGGGCATCCCCGCCAACATCGAGGAGGCCGCGCTCATCGACGGAACGACGGAGATCGGTGCGTTCGTTCGCGTCGTGCTCCCGCTCAGCATGCCGGCCATCGCCGCGACAGCCCTGTTCTCGTTCCTCTCGGCGTGGAACAACTTCCTGTGGGTGTTCATCCTGACGAGTGACAACAAGTACTGGACTGCGACGGTCGCGATCCACTATTCGATGGCCAGCGACATCCTCCGGGAGTGGAACGTGCTGATGGCCGGCCTGGTCCTGCTCATCCTGCCACCCATCGTCTTCTACGGGCTCTCCCAACGGTACGTCGGCGAGGGGCTTGGCGGCGCTCCCTGATAGTGATTAGTGTGAGTCATTTCCGGTGGTTCGCCAAGACGGGTCGGCGAACCACCGGTAAACGGTTACACTAATCACTATGAGAGGGTCCGCCGTACGGCAGACCGACGGTCCCCCACCCGTTCGGTGGATATCGGCAAACGGGTACCGATGGCGACGCTTTCACGGGTTTCTCACTCTCCCCTCCCGTCTGGGAGATGGTTTTAAGTACGCGAAACGGAGTTTGTCGTGACATGGACTCTCACGGGCAGGAGGACGTATCGACACTCGATGACCTCTCGGAGTGGACGCTGAAAGACGACGCCTTCCGTGAGTTCCTTCTGAGTGGCGTTCGCGGGGTATCGTCGCTCGTGCGGACGACCTACGGCCCACGAGGGGCGGAGAAACTCGTCGAGACGCAGACACCGGAGGGACGGCCGGAGATCGTCCTGTCGAGCGACTCCGGCGAAATCTTCGCGGCGATAGAGCGGGGAGACGGGTTCAACCACCCGATCTCGGCGCTACTCGTCGACTCGGTCGACTCGATGCAGCGGTCGCTCGGCGACGGTGGGACGGCCGCAGCCGTCCTGACGGCCGAACTCGTCGACCGGGGTATCGACCTCGTGGACAGTGGCCTCCATCCGAACGTCGTCACTATCGGATACGCGATGGCGGCGAACGACGCCGGCGAGACACTCGACGCCCTCGCCCGTGCCATCGACGCTACCGACGAAGCCGCCCTCCAGCAGGTGGCGACGACGGCCATGACCGCGGCGCTCGACACCGACGTTCGCGGAGAGTACGGTGCCAATATCGCTCGCGCGGTTCGCGCCCTCGCAGCGCCGAGCGACGACGGGTTCGTCGACACCGACCACGTCAAGGTGATCGGTACGACACACTATCCCACGCGATTCGTCGACGGGATCGTCGTCCAGCAGTGGCCCAAAGGACCGGAGCTATCCGAGGAGTCGAACGCCGAGTTCGACTGGGAGCCGGTCGCCACCGAACGCGGCGGTGGTCTCGGTGTCGCCGTCGTCGACGACGAGATCGACTTCGAGGACACGGCGACGAACTTCTCGGGCGATATGCAGCGTTCGGGTATCAGACTGGAGAGCAACGAGGCGCTGGAGGAGTACCAGCGTGGACTCGAACACCGGATCGTATCGAGCGCCGACCGGATCGGGTCACTCGGGGTCGATCTGCTCGTCTCGCAGGAGTCGGTCGACGACGCGATCGGTCGGGCGTTCGAAGCGGCCGGCGTGATGGTGCTGGACGATGTCGACACCCCGGAGATCGACATCCATCGGATCGCCGCGATGTCGGGCGCGACCGTGGTGTCCCACCCCGACGACATCACGGACGAACGGATCGGACACATCGACGCGATTCGCGGGGGACGGGTTGGCGACGAACTCTGGACCGTCCTCGAAGGCGGGCGGGCCGAGAGTCGCTTCACGATTATCGCTCGGGCGGAGACGGAGACGAACGCCGCCCGGATCGAGCGGCTGCTCTCGGACGCGCTCGACGTGACGGCGATTGCCGCGATGGATCGGCAGCTCCTCCCCGGAGCCGGTGCGCCGATGATGGCGGTCGCGCGAAACCTCCGAACCTACGCTCGCGGCGTCAGCGGTGTCGAGCAGCTGGCGATCGAGGCGTTCGCCGACGCGGTGGAGGCGCTCGTCGCGACGTTGGCGGAGAACTCGGGGCTCGACAAGGTCGACGCGGTGACGACACTTCGCGCCCGGCACGCGAACGCGACGAGCGGCGACGACCCACGGCCCATCGGACTCGACCTCGACACCGGCGACCCGATCGACGCCTACGAGCAGGGGATCGTCGAACCCCGCCGCGTCTTCTCACAGGCCATCGAGTCAGCCCGCACGTCTGCGGAGCATCTCCTGACGACTGAAACCGCCTACTACCCGGGTGTCGACCTCGACTCGCTGTCGCCCGTGACCGAGCACAACTGATCCGAGTCGTCGACTACCCCTCCGGGTCCGCCTCCTCGAAAGGTGCCAGTACCTCGTCGAACGCGTCCTCGAAGTGAGCGGGTGTATCCGCAGCGGTACGCATCTCGGCCTCGGCGTCCCGTTTGTTCCGGCACGCGGCCAGCACGTCTTCCGTCTCCGACTTGGGAACGACGGCGACGCCGTCGGCGTCCGCGACGACCACGTCGCCGGGCGAAACGGTCGTACCGCCACAGGTGATGGGCACGTTGATCGACCCCGGCTGGCGCTTCGTCGACCCTTTCGGACTCACGTGCCGAGTGAAAAGCGGATAGCCCAGCTCCGTCGTCTCTCGAACGTCGCGCACGCCGCCGTCGACGACGGTGCCCGCCACGCCCATCCGCTGGGCGGTGAGCGACATCAGTTCACCCCAGATCCCGGCCTCCGAGTACCCGTCCGCGTCGACGACGAGCACGTCGCTCTCGGCGGCGAGCTGGAGGGCACGATGGAGTACGAGATTGTCCCCCGGCGCCGCGTCGACGGTAACGGCCGGGCCAACGACGGACGCCGCCTCGAAGGTGGGTTCGATGCCGGCGTCCATCGTTCCGCGGCCGGTACCCATCACGTCCGAGACGAGCGGTGCGCTGAACGACTCGAAGGCCGCAACGGTCTCGCGTGGCGGCCGGTCGATCGAGGTGACGATACGGTGCGTCACGCGCACGCCTCCGGTCGGACCGGGCCGCAGTCGCGCTCCTGCCACCGATGTCCGTCGGTGCCCGTGGTGGTCGGAAGTCGAGGCATACGCCGTGACACTAGTTGCCAGTGGGATAAACGTATCCCGTGACGGGGCGCGCGGAACGAGGGTTTTTAGACGGAGCTCTATGTTGGTAGCCTATGGCATACGGTAAGCTTTCGGTGCCAACAGAAGGTGAAGCGATCACGGTCGCAGACGAGGAGACGGGGAAACTCGACGTTCCTGACGACCCGATTATCCCGATCATCCACGGTGACGGCATCGGCGTCGATGTCGGCCCCGCCGCCCAGAAGGTCCTCGGCGCCGCTGCGGAGGCGACGGGCCGAGAAATCCACTGGATGCGTCTCTACGCCGGTGAATCCGCCCGCGAACGCTACGACGAGAACTTGCCCGAGGAGACGGTGGACGCAATCAGGGAGTTCAAAGTCGCGATCAAGGGGCCGCTGACGACACCTGTTGGCTCCGGATTCCGAAGCTTGAACGTCGCTCTTCGCCACGAGCTCGACCTCTACGCCAACGTGCGGCCGACCTACTACCTCGATGGGGTGCCGTCGCCAGTTCGGGAGCCCGAGCAGATGGATCTCGTGTTCTTCCGGGAGAACACCGAGGACGTCTACGCCGGCATCGAGTGGGAGGCCGGGACCGACGAGGTCGAACGCGTCCGCGAGTTCATCGAGGAAGAGATGGGCTACGACGACGCGCTCCACGACGGGCCAATCGGCATCGGCGTCAAGCCCATCTCGGAGTTCGGGAGCAAGCGTCTCGTCCGCGAAGCCATCGACTACGCGCTCGAAAACGACCGCGACTCGGTCACCCTCGTCCACAAGGGGAACATCATGAAATACACCGAGGCGCAGTTCCGTGACTGGGGCTACGAGGTCGCCGAGGAGGAGTACGGCGACGAAGTCATCACCGAGGATACGCTCTGGCGGGAGCGCGACGGCGAAGCGCCCGCGGACACGCTGGTCGTCAACGATCGCATCGCGGACAACATGCTCCAGCAGTTGCTCACACGGACGGAGGAGTACGATGTCCTCGCCATGCCGAACCTCAACGGTGACTATCTCTCGGACTCCGCGGGTGCACAGATTGGCGGCCTCGGCATCGCACCGGGAGCGAACTTCGGCCACAGCGTCTGTCTCGCCGAACCCGTCCACGGCTCCGCGCCGAAGTACGCCGGTGAGGACAAGGTCAACCCGACCGCACTCGTCCTCTCGGGATGTCTCATGTTCGAGTACATGGGGTGGGAGGACGCCGCCGACACGGTTCGAGAGGCCGTCGAGGAGACCATCGCTGACGGGATGGTTACGTACGACCTCCACCGACAGATCGAGGGCGGCACCAAACTCGCGACCAGCGAGTTCGCCGACGAAGTCGTCGACCGGATCGAGTCGTCGGACGAGGACGACGACTCGATGGAACACGATTTCATGCCGGGCCTCTAGTTCCCCGAGAAGCGAAGTCGTCGCCGGAGGCACGAGCAGGATCGCGGCGAATCTCGATCCCCGGGCAACGGATCGCGGCCGACCCATCCGGTTCCCGTTCGAACGGGATCTCATCTGCCGTATAACACATATGCTATCTGTATAATCCGATTTATACTACGATTACTGTTACTTTTTGTGTGTCGTAGTAGATTCGAGTACACTCCGATATAACCCGTTAAACCCGGCGTGTTGTCTATTTTTTCTATTCTTCCCGTTCGTCATCTACTTCGACAGTTATTATTACTATATTTTAGTTTTTGTGACCTTTAGTTGACTATATTATAGATAATATGGATTCAAAGTCGAATAGAGAATATTAAACAGGAATTAAATGCCGTTAGTTGCTACCAAAAATATAAGAAGTAGAGATATATAAGAAATAATTTATTATACGAGGCCGGATCGCCTCCGGCCCGGGACGGGACGCGGTCGTCAGTGGCCGTCTCCGTGTTGGGCTGTCCGTCTTCGATGGTACTTGGTTCGTCAGTCCAACTTCGAGGTCGGGGTCCGCTTTCGAACTGGACCGCCGGCCTGTTGATGCCCACCCGGGGTCGATCCTCCTAGGGAACTATGCGTGACGTGTGCCTCGGTGTCGAGTATGGGTGATTCCGACCCCGAGGACACGGACGACGACCAGGTGAACGAGCGGCTGGATCGCTTCGTGAACGTTCTCCTCAGATTCCTTCCCTAACCGCGTGTCGAGTCCCCGCCATCCGCTCTCGGAGTGCGATAGGGCTGGGCTGGCTGGACGACATCACGTCGCTCCCGTGGTGGCACTCGTGGTTGCGAGCGGCCGCGTCGCTGCCGCGAGCACTCGGTTCCGGGGTCGACCGACTGTGACGCCTTCGGCCGGAATCGCCGCCGCCTCGCGCAGTTGGTATCGGTCACGGGGCGTTCGTCGCGTGCGTCGCCGGCATCGCCGTCGCGGAGGAGGCCCGATGCGGGCCGACGAATCCACGCGTTGCCGGCGTTTTCACAGGTGATAGGGGGTGATACAGCTTTAACAGACGCCCACGCGAGTGGTCGCTCATGGACAAACGTGGTGGCACGCGGCGCGTCCTCGTCGTCGGCGAGCCGGCGTTCGCGGATGGCTTCCGAGCGCAGGCCGAGGACACCGCCGTCGAGACGGCGGAGACCGTCGCCGAGGGGCTCGACTGGGTCGCCGACAACCGGGTCGACTGTATCGTCTCGGCCTACGCCCTGCCGGAACGGACCGGCATCGAGTTCCTCGAAGTGGTCCGGGAGACGAACCCCGACCTGCCGTTCATTCTGTTCACGGACGAGGGAAGCGAGGCCGTCGCCAGCGCCGCCATCTCCGCGAACGTGACCGACTACCTCCGGAAGGAGACGGGGGACCAGTACGAGGCGCTGGCAGCCCGCGTCGAAGACGCCGTGTCGGCGGCCCGTTCGAGACGAGCTCGGACCGCGCGAAACGAGGAGTTGCGCCTCTACCAACAGGCGTTCGCCAAGATGAGGGAGGGGGCTTGCCTCTACGACAGGGCGGGTCGGTTCGAGATCGTCAACGACTATCTGGCCGACTTCTACGGGACGACCCGGGATGCGCTCGAAGGACAGCCGAGCCAACTCGTGGAGACGATCCGTGAGGAGGGCGTCGACGATCCGTATCAGTCGCTCCTCGACGGCGACACGGAGGCGGTCCAGGGCGAGACGACGTTCGAGCTCCCCGATAGAGGCGAGGTGATCGTGGACTACCGCCTCGCACCGCTGCGGATCGAAGACGAGATCGAGGGCGTCGTCGGCGTGGCGAGAGACGTGACGGAACAGCGAGCGCGGGAACGCCAGCTGCGGCGAGCTCGGAAGGAGTCCCAGGAGCTGATCGATGGGATGAACGACACGGCGTGGGTCATCAGCACCGACGAGCAGTTTCTCGCGGTGAACGACGCGGCCGTGGAGAAACTGGGGTATTCGCGCGACGAACTCCTCTCGATGGACCCGTACGACATCGATGCGAAGCTGTCGGACGACGAAATCGAGGCGCTCATCCGTAACATGCCCGAGGAGGAACTCCAGGTGTTCGAAACCGCCCACCGGACCAAAGACGGCGAGGTGATCCCCGTGGAGATCAGCTCCAGTTTGATCACCTTCCGGGGGGAGACGGCGATTCTGAGCGTCGGGCGGGACATCACGGAGCGCAAGCAGTACGAGGCGAAACTTCGCGAACAGAACGAGCTGCTCGAACGGCAACGCGACGAACTGGAGGTGTTGAATCAGGTACTGCGCCACGACATCCGAAACGACCTGCAGCTGGTGACGGCCTACGCGGACCTCCTGTACGACCACGTCGACGACGACGGCGAGGCACAGCTCACGACGGTTCGCGAACGCGCCGAGCACGCGGTCGAACTCACGCAGACGGCGCGGGACACGGCCCGGATGATGCAGACGCGCGACGCGGAGAACGAACCGATCAACGTGCGGCCGGTGCTCGAAGCCGAGATCGATGACCTCCGGAAGCGATACTCGGACGCCGATATCGTGGCGTCGGCCGTTCCGTCCGTCCTCGTCCGCGCCAACGACATGCTCGGATCCGTCTTTCGGAACCTCCTCACGAACGCGGTCCAGCACAACGACAAGGACAACCCCGAAGTCGCCATCTCCGTGACAGAACGCGAAGACGAGGTCACTGTCCGCGTCGCCGACAACGGCCCAGGTGTCTCGGACGAACAGAAAGAGGACATCTTCGGGGAGGGGGAGAAGGGTCTCGATAGCCAAGGAACCGGTCTCGGCCTCTACCTCGTCGAAATCCTCGTCGAGCAGTACGGGGGGGCGGTCCACGTCGAGGACAACGATCCGAACGGGGCTATCTTCGTCGTCGATCTTCCGAAGGTCGACTGATACGGCTTATTGTAAGTCAGTACCGGTGGCTCGCCGAAAGGATCCAGCGAACCACCGGTGAACAGTTACAGCCGACAGTACAATAATCCGTACGAGACGGGTGTGAGACGTTGATTCCGGCGGTCGTCATCTCCGTGGTCGGCAACGGCGGTACCCAGCGACGACAGTCCGTAGGGGCGATCCGCCGTGAACACCGTTCCCCACGCTCGTTCGACGCGGTGGTGTTGGGTCGAACCGCCGGCGACGAGTGGCGACCTGACGGGGGCGGTCGCGAGCCGGAGGCAGAGCTTTAGGAACCGGGCGGTCCAACCGCCCGGACATGTCCGACGACGCGTTCGAACTGACGGAACCGACCCTGACCGCCGACGACCTCCTCGTCCTCGACGATCCCCGATTCGGTCCGGAGACGGCGAGCATCGTCACGGGCGCCGCGTCGGGGATCGGTCGGGCGACGGCGCTCGCCCTCGCGGCCAACGGCCTCACCGTCGTCGCGGCGGACATCGACGCGGCCGGTCTCGACGAGACGGTCGACCGCGGCGACGATATCGGCGTCGAGGGCGATATCGTCCCCGTCGAGGCGGATCTGACCGATGACACCGAGGTAGCGGCCATCGTCGAGACGGCCGTCGAAGCGGGTGACCTCCGGTACGTCGCCAACATCGCCGGGATGCAACACATCGCCTCCATCCCCGATTTCCCGATGGAGACGTACGACCGCTTGCTCGATATCATGCTCCGGGCGCCGTTCCTGCTCTCGAAACTGGCGATGCCGCACATGCGGGAGGGGGATGGCCGCGGCGCCATCGGGAACATGTCCTCGGCACACGGCCACTACGCCACGCAGGACAAGGCAGCGTACATCACGGCGAAACACGGGCTCCACGGGCTGACGAAATCCATCGCCGCGGAGGGTGGGGGAACCCTGCGGGGGTTCTCGGTCAGCGTGGGCTACGTGCTGACGCCGCTGATGGTGAATCAGATCGAGGACACGGCCGAAGAACGGGGTATCTCCGAGCGGGAAGTCGTCGAGGACGTGATGCTCGGTCAGGCGCGCACGAAGGAGATGATGACGCCCGCCGAGGTGGCGAACCTCTTCGTGTTCGGCTTCTCCGGCCACGGTAAACACCTCAACGGCGGCGACATGCTCCACGACGGCGGCTACACCACGACCTACGAGTGACTGGTTCGACCCCTGTCGGTCAGTCGATGAGCGTGTGACCGGTCCGCCGGCGGTCGACGAACGCCCAGTCGATGTCGACGCCCAGCCCCGAGCCATCGGGGACGGCCATCCGCCCGTCGTCGCCGATGGACTCCGGTTCCCCCTCGAATCCCTGATTCAGTATCCAGTCGCTCTCGGGGTTGAGAAGGCCGTGTTCGAAGTAACTGGAGTTGCGGAGCGCACTCATCAGGTGCATGTGTGCTGGGCCACCGAGCAGGAGTTCTACGTCGCTGCCGAAGGCCTCGACGGCCTCGGCGATTTTGAGCGCGCCCGTGATCCCGCCGTCCATGTGGGCGCTGGCGCGGACGAGATCGGTCGACTCGTTGGCGAGACTGTCGACGGTGCCGTACGGTCCGGTACGGACGTGTTCGAGGCCGAGCATCGGCGTGTCGAGTTCGGCGACGAGTTTCTTCGTCGCGCGTTCGCTCACGCCACCGTCGTGCATCGGGTCCTCGTACCAGAAGAAGTCGAGGTCGTCGAGCGCGCGGCCGACCTTCAGGGCGTCGGCGTAGGTGCGATAGAGGCTGGAGCTGTCGATCATGAGGGCCATCTCCGACCCGACGCGGTCCGCGAGCGCCTCGCAGATGGCGACGTCCACCTCGGGGCGCACCTCGGGGTGGCCGTGGAACTTGAAGCCCTCGTAGCCGCGGTCGAGACACGTCTCGGCGTAGTCGGCGAACGCCTCCGGGCCGTCGAGCCCATCGTTGTCGTCCACGAACATGGTCGAGGCGTAGGTTGGCAGTGAGTCGCGGTCGCCGCCGAGGAGAGTCGAAACGCTCGCGTCGTGGTGGTTGCCGGCGAGGTCCCAGAGCGCCACGTCGATGGCGCCGAGGCCGAAGTGGTCGGTGTGGCGGAGCGCGCGCCAGCAGTCCTGCCAGATACCGCGACGCTCTAGCGGGTCGCGGCCGAGCAGATGCTCCTCGGCGACCATCTTCACCTGCGCGATGCTCGGGGGCGTGAACGCGAAGCCGCGGTAGTGCCCTTCGGTGCCGTCCGCAGTGCGGATGGTCAGGACGAATCCCGGCGGTTCGAGCGTCGAATCGGGATCGTACACCCAGTTGCCACCGACAGTGCCCGTCCGTTCGACCTCGTAGTCGAACTCGTGAATCTCGATATCGCTGATGCGCATTCGAGGTTCGTCGGTGGCGGGGCTGAAAACGGTTGGGTCCGAACTCCCGTTCTCGGCGTGATCGGCCGTCTACTCGGGTCGTGGTCGACTGAGGTTCTGCAACGGGCCGTCACAGCCGGGACACATCGTGAGCGACTCCGCACTACAGAGGCGCTTGCCACACTCCAGACACTCGTAGAGTTGCTCCTCCTCGGTGCACGGTGCTGGGTCCGGTACGGTTGGCATATCGTTGGCACGTTACGGGCGACACGTGTTAACTCTTATCAATGTCCCGGGTGAGTGTGGACGTTCGTGGGATCTGCCGCCAGCCGGTGACCGTGCTTCAACCGGGCCCTCGTTTTTTACCTTGTCCCCGCGATAGCTGTCGTATGTTCGACAAACTTCTCTTTCCCACCGACGGGAGCGAGGGTGCTACCGCCACCTTCGATCACGTCCTCGACATGGCCGAATCTCACGACGCGACGGTCCACATCCTCAACGTGGCGGACACGACACGCGAGAGCGTTACGCAGTTCCGCGGACAGGTGACGGACGCCCTCGAACAGGCCGGTGCCCGGACCGTCCAGGAAGCGGCTACCCGCGCCAGCGACCGTAATGTTCCCACCGTCACCGATGTCCTGCAGGGGGAACCGTACCGCACCATCGTCGACTACGCCACCACCTACGACATCGACCTCGTGATCATGCCAACTCACGGCCGTCGAGGGCTCGAACGCTTCCTGCTCGGGAGTACGACCGAACGCGTCGTCAGGCGGTCCGAAGTGCCCGTCCTGACGATCCGGCCCGACGACGACGTGACCGTTCGCTACCCGTACCGAGCTGTGCTAGTTCCGACGGACGGGAGCGATCCGGCGAACGCGGCCCTCGGCGTCGGTGTGGATATGGCGACGACAGCGGCCGCCGACCTCCACCTGCTCTCGGTCGTCGACGTGACGAGTCTCGGTGTCGACGTACGCACCGACATCCAGACCGAGGTCCTCCAGGAGAGCGCACACGAGATCCTCGACGCGGCTGAGGACCGGGCGAGCGAGGCCGGCGTCGATCCGGCCGCCACTGCCGTCGAGTTCGGAGGGTCCATCTCGCGGGCGATCCGGACGTACGTCGCGGACCACGACATCGACCTCGTGGTCATCGGCACTCACGGCCGGACGGGATTCGATCGATACGTCCTCGGCAGCGTCACGGAACGACTCGTGCGGACGGCGCCGGTGCCGGTGTTGACGGTGCGAACGGCGCCGACGGAGTCGTAAACGGCTCGCTCCCGGCCAATTATCACGTATTAGAGCGAGCGGATAGATTTATTTCACCGAACGGTCGAGGACGGCCATGCAAGACTTCGAGGCCGTGTTCGGCCAGGGTGGTCTGAACGCCAAGCTGTCGGTCGACGAACTCATGCGAGAGTGTGAGCTGGACGAACGGGAAATCGAGTGGCGAAAGGACTTCATCGGCTTCGACGAGACGGACGCCAACCGGCTCGCCGACCTCGAGGACGTCTTCCGCGACCAGGCGGAGCAGATTGCCGAGGACTTCTACGACAATCTCACCGACTACGAACAGACGAAAGACGTCATCGGGCGGTCCGAGAAAGGAATCGAGCAGTTGAAACGGACACAGTCGGCCTATCTGGTCACGCTGGCCGGCGGCGATTACGGGACGGACTACTTCCGCAACCGCGCCCGCATCGGCAAACTCCACGACCTGCTGGAGATGCCGATGAAACACTACATCGGACAGTACGGCGTCTACTACGATCTGCTCGTCCCGCTGCTGTTCGACCGACTCGAGGAGCGACTGATCGATCAGGTGACCGACGAAACGGTGGCGACGGACGAGGCGGCCGTCGAAGGGGCCGTACGCTCCGCGCTCGATGTGAGTCAGGAGGAGCTGCTCGCCGTCCTCCGGATTATCAATCTCGACATGCAGGTGGTGGCGGATACGTACATCCACTCCTACAGCCAGAAACTGGAGGCGGCCGTCGACGAGCGCGAGCAGCTCATGGCCGAGGTCGAGCGCGATCTGGTAGAGCCGGTCGACGAGTTGCGCGACTCCGCGGAGGAAGTGGCGGAGCGAACGACCGCGATCGACGAGCGCACGGACGAACAGGTCGACGCGATGTCGAACGTCGCGGGCGAAGTGTCGAATATGAGTGCGACGGTCGAAGAGATCGCGTCGACGGCCGACGAAGTGGCGTCGACCAGCAAGCGAGCGGAGGCGCTGGCCGCCGACGGTCAGGAGGCCGCGACCGAATCGATCGAAGTGATGGAGCGGGTGAGCGAGTCTTCGGGTGAGGCCGCGGCCGATGTCAACGATCTGGAAGAGCGGATCGACGAAATCGACGACATCGTCGAGGTGATCAACGACATCGCGGATCAGACGAACCTGCTGGCGCTGAACGCGTCCATCGAGGCGGCACGGGCGGGTGAGGCGGGCGATGGCTTCGCCGTCGTCGCCGACGAGGTGAAGGGCCTCGCCGAGGAATCACAGCGCCACGCGAGCGACATCGAGACGATGGTCGGCGATATCAAAACCGAGACGGTGGAGACGGTCGAGAGCCTCGAACGGACGACCGACGAAATCGACCGCGGGATGGATCAGATCGAGTCGGCGATGACGAAGCTACAGGAAATCGTCGACACCGTTCGCGACGCCGCACAGGGAATTCAGGAGGTGTCGGAGGCGACCGACGATCAGGCCGCCTCGACCGAGGAAGTCGCCAGCATGATCGACCAGCTGGTCGATCAGACCGAGCGCGTATCGACCGAAGTCGAACAGGTCGCGACGATCAACGAGAGACAGACGACGCAGATCCGCGACATCGACGAGACGATCGGGCGGCTGGGCACCGACGATCCGGCACGGACCGGTGCCCCGACGGCCAATCTTCAAGAGCCCCCGAACTGAATCGACGGTCGTGGTTGTAATCGACGGGGGCGACTGAGCGTGGTAGTCGACGGATTCACCGGTCTGTTCGGCACGAATCCGGTGATTCACGGCCTCGTCGGTGGTGTCGTCATCGCGACGCTCAACCTCTTGGGGGCGTCGCTCGTCTTCGTCTGGCGGAACCCGTCCGAACGGGCGCTCGACGGAACGCTCGGCTTCGCGGCCGGCATCATGCTCGCGGCCAGTTTCACGAGCCTCATCATCCCCGGCATCGAGACGTACTCGGGGGGCGACCCGCTTCCGGTGCTGTTCGGGGTGGCGCTGGGGGCGCTCTTTCTCGACCGCTCGGACGTGCTGATCCCGCACGCCCACTATCTCGTCTCGGGACGGCGACGCACCGACGCCGCGGCGACCGACACCGGACTCCCGATCGACGACGAGCGACTCGCTGGGGTCGTCCTCTTCATTCTCGCGATCACCCTGCACAACATGCCGGAGGGGCTGGCGGTAGGTGTCGGATTCGGGAGCGGCGACCTCGGGACGGCCATCCCACTGATGCTCGCCATCGGCATCCAGAACGTACCGGAAGGTCTCGCCGTGTCGGTGGCGGCGATCAACGCCGGTCTGGACCGCCGCACCTACGCCGTGTTCGCGGGTATCCGGTCCGGCGTCGTCGAGATTCCGCTGGCCGTGTTCGGGGCGTACGCCGTCGGCACCGTCTCGACGCTCCTGCCGTACGCGATGGGCTTTGCCGCGGGGGCGATGCTGTTTGTCATCAGCGACGAAATCCTGCCGGAGACGCACACACGGGGCAACGAACGGGTCGCGACCCTCGGGACGCTCCTCGGCGTGATCGTGATGCTCTATCTCGATGTTTCGCTCGGCTAACACGTTCGGGCGCTGTTCCCAACTGGCTGGAACAACAGCGGTTCATATATCGGAAGGTGTTCTATATCGACCAACGATGAGCGGGGCCGGAGACCTCACCTTCCACTGTCCGGACTGCGGGGAGGCCATGGCGGTGAACGAGCCGATGCGAGACGCATTGCTCGATCACGGCTGTGTCGTCTGTGGAACGACGGTTTCGAGGAGCGCGTTCTCCGACCCCGACTCCGAGTGACCCGCTCGCGGCGAGAGCACGGGACGGCGCAGGTGGACAAATATAAACGGCCCCCCCACCATTCTGCGGCAGACAACAGGTATGACCGTCGAGCAACAGACCGTGATGACGGGCGCCGAAACCGACGCACTCCTCGAACGCCGCGAAACCGGGGTGCTGGCGCTCGCTCAGGCCGACGAGCCGTACGCGGTTCCGATCTCATACGGATACGACGCCGACGTTCGGCGGTTCTGTATGCGGCTGGTGTCGGCGCCCGACAGCGAGAAACGCCAGTTTCTCACCGACTCGCCGGCGGTTCGGTTCGTCGTGTACGAGGAGGACGGGGCGGCGTATCGGAGCGCCATCGCAAACGGTCGGCTCGAACGCGTCCCGCGGACGGACCTCACACCCGAACACGTCGAGCGGTACGGGGCGGCGAAGCGCCCCCTGTTCGAGATGTGGGACGAGGCGAAAGGTGACCTCGACATCGAGTTGTACGAACTCGATCCAGTGGAACTGAGCGGGCGGCGTATCGAAATCGAGGACTAGTCTTCCAGGATCGCGTCGAGGAGTTTCGTCTGTGCGGCCGCGAGATGTTCGGTGAACGTCGACCGCGAGATGTCGAGTTCGTCCGCGACCTCGCCCGCGTTCGCCCCCTTCGGCCGTTCGAAGTAGCCCAGCCGGTGGGCCGTCTCCAGCACCTCCCGCTGTCGCTCCGTGAGGCGCCCTCGGTCGACGAAGACGAGATCGTGGTTAGTCCGGTCGCCGCTTGTCCGGAGGAGGCGGCGGATATCGACCTGCGGAAACCGTTCTCTGAGCGTCGTAATGATGTTCTGTAGCTCCTCGATGTCGGCCGCGTGGAAGACCAGATACAGCATGCCGTCCCGCGTGTGTACGTCGACGACGGGGCAGCCGAACTGTTCGACCGATTCGCACGGACAGCCGCGGCCGCGGGGGCGGCTGAATCGATAGACGGTCTTCGAGCCGTACGTGAACACGGCGTCGATATCCTCGGCGACGGCGTGTTCGTCGGCTTCCGCGCTGTCGAGCATGAACTCCTCGGTCACCGCGCCCGACCCGTCGGGATCGAGGCTCCGCGAGACGGAGAATGTGGACGTGCCGGCGTCGGCTGCCGTCTCCGCCACGGGGCACGTCCCGTCCGCGTCGACTCGTAGCTCCGCGCGGATACCCGAACTCATCGTCAAATATTTTCTGGGCGCACCGTGGTAAACGCACCGACCATCGGATCGAGCCCCGCGCCGGTCGCTTATAAAACACCCACGATATCGTGGGTGAAGACTGGTTGGGAAGGCCCACTATCGTAGACGTGACCGACGATGGCCATCGCCACTTCCCCCCGCCACGACCGATCGAGTCGAGAGACGACCGTCGAAGACCCCGACGAAGTGCAGTCGATTTTACACGCGTTGCAGGACGATGACTGTCGTGCAGTGCTCGAAGCGACCGACGACGAGTCGCTGTCGGCGAGCGAACTCGCCCAGGCCTGCGATCTGCCGCTCTCGACGACCTATCGCAAACTCGACGCGCTCACCGAGACCGGACTGCTCGCCGAGCAGACCCGCCTCTGTTCCGACGGCAAACACGCCAGCGAGTACGTGCGCGTGGTCGACGAAGTGCTCGTCGACGCCGACGCCGGCTTCGAACTCACCATCTCCCGCCGGGCGGTCCCGGAGCGGAACGCGCGCATCACCGCACCCGAGTGCTGACCGGGTCCGGTCGGTGCGCCTCGTCGGGCACCTACACAATTATATGTGAGGGTTCCGACAGCTAGAGCGGATGACTTCCGAGGCAACCCTTCGGGCGCTGTACACCGACATGGTGACGGCGCGCTACTACGAGGAACGGCTACAGGAGGAGTATCTGGAGGGGAAACAGCCAGCGTTCGATATCTCGGCTGGACCGATCCCTGGCGAACTCCATCTGGCAGCGGGACAGGAGGCGGCCGCCGTCGGCGTCTGTCACCACTTGCGCGACGACGACGTCGTCACGGCCCCGCACCGTCCACACCACGTCGCCATCGCGAAAGGCGTCGACCTGGAGCGGATGACTGCCGAAATTTTCGGCCGCGAGACGGGGCTCTGCTCGGGGAAGGGCGGCCACATGCACCTGTTCGATCCCGACGTGAACTTCGCGTGCAGCGGCATCATCGCGGAGGGATGCCCGCCCGCCGTCGGTGCCGGCCTCGCGGCGAAAAAGCGCAACACCGACAGCGTCGCCGTCGCGTATCTCGGCGAGGGCGCCATCGATCAGGGTGGGTTCCTCGAATCCCTGAATCTGGCCGCCGTCCACGACCTGCCCGTCGTCTTCGTCGTCGAGGACAACGACTGGGCGATCAGCATGCCGAAAGAGCGGGTGACGGACGTGGAGAGCGCCGCCACGCGCGCCGACGGGTTCGACATGCCGGGGATGCGTGTCGACCGGGACGACGCCCTCGCCGTCTACGAGGCCGGCGCCGAGGCGGTCGGCCGTGCTCGCGACCGGAACGGCCCGACCGTCCTCTCCGTGCAGGTTCACCGCCGGATGGGCCACTTCATGGGCGACCCACAGAGCTACCGGTCCGACGAGGATCAGGACGCCGCGATGGACCGTGACTCCATCGAGCGTCTGGAGGCCGACCTCCGGGCACACGGCATCGGCGACGACGCCATCGCGACGATGCGGGAGACGGCACACGAACGCGTCGACGGCGCCATCGCGTGGGCGATCGAGCAGCCGAAACCCGATCCCGACCGCGCCGACGAGGACGCGTTCGTCAACCCGCCGTCGGGTGTGACCGACACCGAGCCGGACTTCGACCTCGCGGGAACGGGAGGTGAGGAGCTATGACGATCGATCGCGAACTGACCATGAGTCGCGCCATCGTCGAGGCCATCGGCACCGAGATGCGCGAGAACGACGAGGTGTTCTACATGGGCGAGGACGTGGCCGACTACGGCGGCATCTTCGACAGCACACAGGGGCTGTTAGAGGAGTTCGGCCACGACCGTATCATGGACGTGCCCATCAGTGAGACGGCCTACCTCGGCGCGGCCGTCGGTGCCGCCCAACAGGGGATGCGCCCCATCGCCGAACTCATGTTCGTCGATTTCTTCGGCGTCGCGATGGATCAGATCTACAACCAGATGGCGAAGAACACGTACATGAGCGGCGGATCGGTGAGCGTCCCCATGGTCATGACCACCGCCGTCGGCGGCACCTACAGCGACGCCGCCCAGCACTCCCAGACCCTCTACGGCACGTTCGCCCACCTGCCGGGAATGAAGGTCGTCGTCCCCGCCACCGCCTACGACGCCAAGGGGCTGATGCACAACGCCATCCGCGACGACGATCCGGTCGTCTACATGTACCACAAGCGCCTGATGGGACTGGGCTGGTTGCCCGCGCCCGACGGACCGAAAACGCCCGTCCCCGAGACGGATTACACGATTCCCTTCGGCCGAGCCGACGTGAAACGCGAGGGTGCGGACGTGACCGTCGTCACGCTCGGCTTGCACGTCCACCGCGCGCTCGACGCGGCGGCGTCACTGGCCGAGGACGGCGTCGACGTCGAGGTGATCGATCTCCGGACGCTCGTTCCTCTCGACCGGGAGACGGTCGTCGAGTCCGTGCGCAAGACTGGACGGCTGGTCGTCGTCGACGAGGACTACCGCTCGTTCGGCCTGACGGGGGAAATCGTTTCGACTGTCGCCGACGAGGCCCTCGACGCACTGGAGGCAGTCGAGCGCGTGGCGATGCCAGACGTGCCGATCCCCTACGCTCGCGAACTGGAGACCGAGGTGTTGCCCGACGCGGCGGACATCGAGGCGGCCGTTCACGAGGTCAAATGAGCGACGACCGTGTACCCCTCGTCGCCGACGGCGCGTGGACCGACGACGTGGACGAGGAGGAGGGCATCGTCGTCAACTGGTTCGCTAAGGAGGGGCGACAGGTCGAGGCCGGCGAGAGCCTCTGTGAGATACAGATCGAGAAGGTGAGCGTCGACCTGACGGCGCCGGCCGACGGCGAACTCGTCGAAATCGTCCGCGGCGAGAACGAGGAGTTCACCGTCGGCGACACACTGGCGTGGATCGCTCCCGAGGAGGCGTGACGGTGCCGGACGACAGCGAGCCGGCGCCGCGGACGCTCCGCGAAGAGCGCACGCCGAGCCCGATGCGCCGGACCATCGCGAACCGCCTGCAGGAGAGCTACCGCGAGGCAGTCCACGTGACGGTGTCCCGCGAGGTGGACGCCGAGGCCCTGCTGGCCGCCGCGGACACCGCGGGCGTCTCGATACTGGATGTCCTGCTTCGGACGCTCTCGGACGCGCTCGCGGCCCACCCCGCCTTCAACGCCACGTTCGAGGACGACACCCACCGCCTCTACGAGGAACACAACGTGGGCGTGGCCGTCACGATCGACGACGGCCTCGTCGCGCCGGTTATCCCGGACGTGAGCAACCGGTCGGTCGACGACATCGCGACCGAGCGCAATCGGCTGACCGAGGCCGTGCAGGCCGGCGACTACGCGATGGCCGACCTCCGGGGCGGCACGTTCACCGTCTCGAATCTGGGGCCGCTCGGCGTCGACGGGTTCACGCCGATCATCAACCCGCCACAGGTCGCCATCCTCGGGGTAAACCGGATGCAAGAGCGCGCCCGCCGGGGCGACGACGGCGACGTGACTTTCCGCCACACGCTCCCGCTCGACCTGAGTTTCGACCACCGGGTCGTCGACGGCGCGGACGCCGCGCGCTTCCTCGGCACGCTCGCCGAGGGCGTCGAGTCGGCGACGGAGTACGTCGACGAGGGGTAACTCCCCGTGCCCGAGCCGTCATCGGTGAACGTTTTGTGGGGGGCCGTGTAGCGCCGTCCGATGACCCTCGCGACTGGGGTGTGGTACGCCGCTATCACCGCCGCGTCGACGGCCGTCATCTGGAAAGGAAGCGGCTTCCTCGACGAGGCGAGCGAGCGGCTGGCACGCTACTACGGCCTGCCGCCGATCATCCGGGGAGCGGTGATCGCTGCCGTCGGATCGAGCATGCCGGAGCTGTCGAGTACCGTCCTCGCGACGCTACTCCACGGCCAGTTCGACCTCGGCATCGGCGCCATCGTCGGCTCGGCCGTGTTCAACATCCTCGTCATCCCGGCGGTCAGTACGCTCTCGCGCCAGCGCGAACTCCTCGCCAGTCGCGAACTCGTCTACAAGGAAGCCCAGTTTTACATGCTCGCCGTGTCGGTACTCCTCCTGACCTTTGCTTTCGCCGTCATTTATGCGCCGGTGGCGAACGAGCGACTCGTCGGGACGGTGACCCGGCCGCTCGCACTCGTCCCCGTCGGCCTCTACGGCCTCTACGTCTTCATCCAGTATCAGGACTTCGCGGACCACGACGGCAAACCGATGGAATCCATCGCGGTCGGCCGGCGCTGGCTCGAACTGCTTCTCGGCCTCGTCCTGATCGTCGTCGCCGTCGAGGGACTCGTCCGAGCGGCTATCGGCTTCGGCGACCTGCTCGGCACACCGAGTTTCGTCTGGGGACTCGTCATCATCGCGGCGGGGACGAGCCTCCCCGATCTGTTCGTGAGCCTCCGCGCCGCCAACGACGGGGCCGACGGCGGTGTCACGAGCATCGCCAACGTTCTCGGGAGCAACACGTTCGACCTGCTGGTTGCGGTGCCTGCGGGCATCCTGATCGCCGGGGCCGCGCCCGTCGACTTCGCCGCTGCCGTGCCGATGATGGCCTGTCTGACCGTCGCGACGCTCGTCCTCTTTACCCTGCTTCGAACCGAACTGTCGCTCACCGATCGGGAAGCGTACGTCCTGCTCGGGGCGTACGTGTCCTTCGTGGGCTGGATACTGCTCGAAGCGGCCGGGGTGAGTGGCGTGTTGCCGAACGGTTAGTCCCGCACCCGCCGCAGTGCCCAGAGGACGAGGACGACGCCCTCGATGCGGGCGGCGGTGTACACCCACGGCCGGAGCGATACGTCGTCCTCGTCCGTCGCGAGGTGCATCCAGAAGTCGACGACTCCACGGGGTCGGAGCAGTTCGAGCACCCCGAGAACGAGCGCGGCGATACGGAGGAGCATACCGAAGCCGACGTAGTCGACGCTAATAACTGTTGTTGGATATTCTATACGAATGGCGACGGCCGCGACGACTCGATCGACCAGTGGACGCCGAGGGGCGTTCCTGTCACCTGGGAACCAGGGAGGGATTAAACCGCAATCCCGGCAGAGATACACACGGACGTCCCCTCCGGGAGTAATCCATGACACACACGAAGCGTATCATCATCGCGGGCGGCGGCCGTGTCGGACTCCGGACGGCGCGCGAACTCGCCGACCGGGGTCACGAGATCGTACTGATCGAGAAGGAGTCGGCACAGTCGGATCGGGCCGCCGACGAACACATCGCGATGGTGCTGGAAGGCGACGCCACGTCGCCGTCGATCCTCGAACAGGCCGAGCCGGAACGAGCCGACGCCATCGCGGCGCTGACGGACGAAGCCGGGACGAATCTGGCGATCTGTCTCGCGGCCAAGCAGGTCGACCCCAACATCCGGACGCTGGCCCGCACCGACGCCGGGACCGCAGACGCCTACGACGAAATCGCCGACGCGACGATTCTCCCCCAGGAGTTGAGCGCCGCGACGGCCGCCGATATCCTCTCCGGGGAGGAGGTGCGAACCATCATCGGCGACCACCACGACCTCGAGATCCTGGAAATCGAGGTTCGCCCCGGCGCCCCGGTCGAGGGTCACACCCTCGACGAGATCAGCCTCCCGAAGGGAAGTCTCGTCATCTCGGATCGGGATCGCAACCGAATTGCTCGATCCGACACCGAACTGGAGGCCGGCGAGCGATATATCGTCGGCGTAGAGTCGGACGTGGCCGAGGAAGTGCTCTCACTGTTTCGTGGATAGATGCCGCTTCCCGACCATCCCGGGCGTGCCACCCGCGCTGACGCCCGAAACATCTACTATCGCGCCGTTCGAACGTGACTGGAACGCGAGCGAGCACCCCGGTCAGTCCGACCAGCAACAGCAACAGTACCTATGATTGATCCAATCATCGCCAGTCGACTCCAGTTCGCTCTCACGACCATCGTCCACATCGTCTTCCCCGTCGTGAGCATGGGGCTCGCGCCGTTTCTCGTCTACTTCACGTGGAAGGATATCCGGACCGGGGAGCCGGTGTACGAGCAGTTGCGCCGGTTCTGGACCCGCATCTTCGCCGTCAGTTTCGTCGTCGGGACGGTGACGGGCATCGTCCTCGAATTCGAGTTCGGCACCAACTTCGCGGCGTTCGCGACGACGGCCGGCCCGCTTTTCGGCGGGCCACTCGCCGTCGAGGGGATGATGGCGTTCATGCTCGAAGCCACCTTCCTCGGTGTCTTCGTCTTCGGCCGGGAGCGCGTCGGCGACGCGCTCTACATGGTTTCGGCAGTCGCCGTCGGCCTCGGCACCTGGCTCTCCGCGGTCTGGATTCTGATCGCCAACTCGTGGATGCAGCTGCCTCGGGGATACGAGATGGTCACCCGGAACGGCGAGCAGGTGATCCACCTCGTCGACCCCATCGCGGCCTACGCCAACCCACGATTCTTCTGGATGTTCGTCCACATGCAGAACGCGTCGGTCGAGTCGGTGTCGCTCGCGATGGCCGGGCTGAGCGCCTACTTCGTCTTCAGACACCACGTCTGGGAACGCCCCGTCGACCACGTGACCTTCTGGGAGACGACGCTCAAAATCGCCATCGTCGGTCTGGTGATCACCGCGCCGCTGCAGGTGTTCCACGGCGACCTCTACGCCCGGCACGTCTACGAGACCCAGCCCCAGAAGTTCGCCGCGATGGAGGCCGTCTGGGAGACCGACTCCTATGTCCCCGAGTATCTGATCGCGTTCCCGACGAGCGTCGAGAACCTGCTCGACCCGCGGGCGAAGGAGATATTCGGCATCGGCATCCCCGGCGGCGCCTCGTGGCTCGCGAGCGGCGGCGACCCGCAGGCGACCATCCGGGGCTTAGAGGAGTTCGAGGGGCCACAACCCCCCGTCGCCGCCGTCTTCTGGTCGTTCCGCATCATGGTCGCACTCGGGTTCTGGTTCGTCACGCTCGGGTTCTGGAGCGGCTACCGATGGTTCCGGGGCGAACTCTTCGCGGACGACCTGTTGCACAAGGCGCTGATGGCGTCCGCCCCACTCGGCATCTTCGCCGTCGAACTCGGCTGGGTCGTCACCGAAGTCGGCCGTCAGCCGTGGGTCATTCAGGGCGTGATGAAGACGAGCGAGGGCGTCTCGCCCGATCTCACCGGCGCCGAGGCGACGGCGACGCTCGTCGGCTTCGCCGCCGCCTATCTCGGCTTGCTCACGCTGTATGGCTACGTCGTCGCCCGGATCATCCGTGCCGGGCCGCCGACCGGAACCGACCTCGTCGGCGTCGACGACACCGACACGGACACGACGCCCTCGGAGGTGGGCGCCGATGACTAGCGTCGAGACGCTGTCGAACGGTCCGCTGTTCGGTCTGCCGCTCGCCGACCTCTGGTTCGGGCTCCTGTTTTTCATCTTCGGCACGTTCCTCTTTCTCGACGGCTTCGACTTCGGCGTCGGTGTGCTGTTTGCCACTCGCGACGATAAGGACGAACGCGAGCAGCTACTCGCCGCCATCGGCCCCTTCTGGGACGGAAACGAGGGGTGGCTGGTCGTCTTCGGTGGCGCCCTCTTCGCCGCCTTTCCGTCCGTCTACGCCAACCTCTTCAGCCGTCACTACCTGCTCATGTTCGCGATCCTCGGCGCGCTCATCCTGCGCGGCCTCGCCCCCGAGATGTACGAACAGCGCCACGACGACCGCTGGCAGCGATGGTGGGGGCGGGCGTTCGTCGTCGGGAGCCTCGCGGCGCCGTTTTTTCTCGGGATGTTCACCGCGAACTGGCTCCTCGGCGCGACGACGCTCGTCACGCTCCCGGGTGTCCTGGTGGGTCTGACGGTCGTCGCGTTGACTGTCGTCGACGGCGTGGCGTTTCTCCGCTTGAAAACCCGCGGTGACTTGCGCAACGACCTCCAGTCCGATGGCTACCGGGCGCTCGCGGCGTATCTGGTCCTGGTCGTCCTGACGCTCGTCGGCGTCTACGCGCTCGCTCCCGGTCTGCGGTCGACGATGCGCTCGACGCTCGTCCTCGGCCTCGTCCTCTCGACGCTCGTCCTCGCGGCGGGCTACGTGCTGGCGACGCGTGCGGACCGATACTACGTCGCCTTCGCCGCGGCCGCCGGTCTCGTCTTCGCGCTCGTCGGCGTCGTCGCCCGACTGCTGTACCCGTCGATCGATCCCGCGGTGGGGCTCACCGTCGCCGCCGCCATCGTGCCGACGCTCTCGCTCAACCTCATGTCTATCGGCGCCGCCCTCCTCCTCCCGCTCGTGTTCGTCTACTTCGTCGTCCTCTACTCGGCGTTCAGCGGACCGATCGAGGCGGGGGAGTCGTACTGATGGGTGAGACCGACGCCGACTCCATCGGGACCGACGACACCTCGGATGCCACGGACTTCGCGAGCCCCCGACTCGGCTCGCGCATTCTCGTGACGTGGATCGAACTCACAGTCGTCGGCATCACCGGGGGCGTCGTCGGGGATACCGTCGGCGGCCCACCAGGGTTCATCGTCTATCTCCTCACGACGCTGCTCTCCGTCGCCATCCTCTTTCACAACGTGAACAACCTCGTCGCATGGTGGGTGCGCGCGGCCGACGAGCGTTGAGCACGGCCGTTCCCACCGACCTCGCGCTGGCGATTCCACGCGAGGACTCCCGCTGAGTCGGGCCGTGGCCGATACACTCGACGCGCCCCTCGACATCGTCGCATCCACGACCGGGATGCCGGATACTCCGGAGGATGCCATCGGCGCCGTCGGGCCGTTGCCGTCGATTCGACTCGGTGAGCGACGAGGAAGTGATGGCGTATCCGGAGAGCGAAGACCGATCCCGGAGACACGGTTTCTAGTTCATGAACGATCGGCATGTTTCTCGGCTATCAGGAATAGCTGGTAGCGTTTTCAGGGTTCGTCGCGTACGATCGACCGTCATGTCCCGGCGAAATCCATTCGACGAACTGGACGAGTTGTTCGACCGGATGCAGACGAACATGGAGAAGGCGGCCCGAGCGTGGGACCCGACGGCGGCAGGGCCGGAACTTCCGGGTACGTCGTCGATGAGCGTCGACCTCGAAGATCGGGGAGACGAACTCGTGTTGACGGGTGATCTGCCCGGATTCGAGACCGACGACATCGACGTGCGGGTGAAAGAGCGGACGCTCCACGTCGCGGCCGACCACGACGAGACGACCGAGGCGGAGGACGGAGAGTACGTCCGACGCGAACGCCGCCGGATGTCCGTCGAGCGGTCGGTCCCACTTCCGACCGCTGTCGACACCGACGAAATCACCGCCACGTACAACAACGGCGTCCTGACGGTTCGGATGCCAAAGACGGAGCCGAGTTCCGACGGGACGCGTATCGACGTGAACTGATCGGCACTCCATGACGACCGTCCCTCGACCGTTCACACCGGATCTTCCGCCCGGGTACGCCATCAGGCGCGCGGCCGAGGCGGACGCGCCGGCCATCGCACGGGTGTACGCGGCGGCGTACCCGCTGGACACCGACTACCCACTGGTCGAGGCGGCGGCCGTCCGCTCCGTACTCGCTGACGACGGGTCGACGACGATGTTCGTCGCCGAGACCGACGAGCGGGTCGTCGGCGTCGCCGCCATCGAATACGACTCGTTCGACGAGGGGAACGCCCAGATCTGCAAGCTCGCGGTCGACCCCGACCGACAAGGTCGAGGGCTGGGACGCGAGCTCCTGAAGCATCGATTGAACGTCCTTCACGCCGATCCCACCTTCGACGGCCTGATCTACTCGGCCGCCGTCACCTCGCATCCCGCGTCACAGCACAACCTGATCGCCCGCGGATTCGAACCCTACTCCATCCACAAACTGTTTCAGGGTGACTACTTCGGGCCGGACGCGGAAAGCGAGGTCATCATGCTCTACACGCCGAGTATCGGGTACGACGACCGCGACGTGTACGTGCCCGAGCGCTACCGGCACATCGTCGAGCGGACGCTGGCGCAGGCGTCGCTCGACCTTCTCGGGCGGCGGATCCGCACGGTCAACACCGTCACCTACCCGACGGCCGATCAGTTGCGGATGGCGCTGTCACACGAGGCGGGGTTCCTCTGGGAGGTGACGCCGGATGGGAGCGAGTCGTGGGCGCAGACCAAATCCGAACTGCTGGCGGCCGTGCGCGACGGCGAGCAGCTGATGGTTCCGATCGATGCCAACGCGCGGCAGCTGCTCGCGCTGTACGAACCGCTCGAACGTGTCGGCTTCGACCCCGCCGGATTCATCCCCGACTGGCTGACCCGAGACGGCGAGAACCGCGACGCCTTCGTCTTCCAGCACCCACCCGAGGATCGAGCGACGATGATGCAGATCGTCGACGACGTGAAGGCGCTCGTCGACGTTCTCGACGTGGACTACCGCGTGGTGGCGGCGCACGACCGGTACTGGGAGATCGAAGCGACGTGAGCGCCGGCTATCGGTACGGCGCGCCGGCCGCGAACGCCGCCAGCGCCCGGCAGTAGTCGGGGAGACTGTCGACGACGAGATACTCGTAGCCCTCGTGGGAGCCGTAGGCTTCCGGGCCGAACGCGACCCCGGGGATACCGTGGCTGGCGAAGTGCCGCAGGTCGCTCGTGTGTGGTTTGCGGACGAGGTGTACGTCCCGTCCGAGCACCTGCTCGGCGTGGCGTTGCAGGCCGCGGACGTGCGGGTCGTCGGGGTCGGTGTCGACCGGGGCGCCGTGGCCGACGCTCTCCACGGAGAGGCCGTCGATAGCCCGGAGTGCGGTCAACACCCGGTCGCGGGCGTCGGCGTCGGGGTAGCGCACGTCGAGGCGGAGGCGTGCGCTGTCGGGCACCTGGTTGACCGCTGTGCCACCCTCGATCAGGCCGTAGTTGACGGTCGTCGGCCAGTCGCCCGCTTCGGCCGCGAACACCGCCCTGATCTCGGGGTGGGCGTCCATCAGGGCCTCGATAGCGTTCTCGCCCTGTTCGGGCGTCGCGGCGTGAGCCGGAGCCCCCGTCGCGGTCACGTCGATCCGAATCACGCCCTTCTGCCGGTAGACGATGTCGATGTATCCGTCGAGATTGTTGGGTTCGCCCGTGATGCAGAAGGCGGGATCGTAGCCTGCCTCGTCGAGCAGATGTCGCGCCCCGTGGTGGCCGCCGCGTTCCTCGTCGGTGACGACCATCAGGGCGAGCGACGGCCGCGACGGCTGACGCGACAGGTCGCGCACGACGTGCATCATCGCCGCGAGGCCACCTTTCATGTCGGCCGTCCCCCGACCCGAGAGTTCGCCCTCGTCGACGTATCGAGGAGTGAACATGGAGTCGGCGGCGGGCACCACGTCGACGTGGCCGTGGAAGAGGAGTTCCGGCGACCGCGACCCGTCGAGCGATACCACGAGCGAGGGCGTGCCCCCGTGGCTGAAGCGATCGATGTCGACCGCCTCGCCGGCGAAGAAGTCGGCGATGTACGACAGGCAGTCCTCGATCTCCGCCGGACGGTCCTCGGTCGTGCGGTACTCCACGAGGTCGGCAGTCGACGACGCCACTCGTCTCCGGAGCGACGCCTCGGACTCCCCGGCGTACGCTACCATTCGGTTGTGCTTCTCGGCTGCGCTATTTGTATCTGTTCCGGGGACGGGGGCTCACTCCGCGAACGCCCGAATCTCGTCGAGTGTCGGGATGCCGTTGCGGGCGCCCGCCTCTCGCGTGGCCATCGATCCCGCGACGACCGCCGTCTCGACGGCTTCCCGAAGCGACGCGCCGGCGGCGAGCCGTGCCGCCAGAACACCGCTGAGTACGTCCCCGGCCCCCGTCGTCTCGACCGGCTGGACGGCGGGTGGATCGACCGTGAATCGCCCGTCCGGCGTCTCCACGATCACGCTATCCCCACCGCGCTTGCGGACGACGACGCCGTCGTAGTCGCCGAGTGCGGATTCGATCGACGCGTACTCGTGTTCGTTCGGCGTGAGATAGTCGACGGCGTCACGGGCGAGAAGCGGGTCGACGCCCTCCGGTGGTGCGGGATCGAGAATGACCGTCGGCCGGTCGGGGTCGTCCGCCAGATCGGCGAGCAACGACGCGACCGGATCGACGGGTATCTCGTTTTGCAAGAGGAGACAGTCCGCCTCGCGGACGGCATCCGCCACTCCCGTCACGTACGCGTCGTCGACGGCCGCGTTGGCTCCCGACCGGACGAGGATCCGGTTGTCGCCGCTCTCCTCGACGAACACGTAGGCCGATCCGGTCGGCACGTCGGCCACGCCGATGCGGTCGGTGTCGACGCCGGCGGCTGCGAGAGTCGAGCGGACGCCGAATCGGTCGTGGTCGGTGCCGACCTTGCCGAGCATCGTCGTCGTCGCGCCGGCGCGGGCCGCCGCGACGGCCTGATTCGCACCCTTACCGCCGTGTCTGAGTTCGTCGGTCTCGACCGAGAAGTCCTCCGGGAGTGTGTCCACTCTGACGGTGCGCCCTCGATCGGGAAACCAGTCGTAGCGCTCCTCGAACGCCGCGATATCGTCGTCGGTCACGTGGACGACGTGATCGACGTTGATGCTGCCGAGACTGTCGACGCGACCCATCGTTCCGTCGTCGCGGTCGGCAGCCACCTATACGTTCGGGCTCTCGGCGGCGGTCGTCTCCGTGCGAAACTGCGCTCGGGTGAGCGACGACGCGCCGAGGCTCCGACAGCCGCCGGCCCGCCCCGCCGCTGCCCGTCGGATTCATTACCGGTGCCCCGTGAACGGTGGATATGCTCGGCGCTCCGGATTCGGCGACGCTCTTCCGTGCAGCGGTTCTCCTCTCCCTGCTCGTTGCGCTCCTGTCGATCCTCGCGCTCGACCGGCCGCGCGGTCGCTGGGGCGCCCGCCTTCGGTCGCGGTTCCTCGTGGGCGTCCCGTGGGGAACACTGGTCTCGGTCGGGGGCGTCCTCGCCGTGTATCTGTTCGTCCAGGGCGGGTGGTCACACTGGCACGCGCCGGTCACCATCCCGTTCCGGGCGTGGTCGTACTTCTACCCGCTGGGGATGATGACGGCGGCGTTTTCCCACTCCGGCTCGGGCCACCTGATCGGCAACCTCGTCGGGACGCTCGTTCTCGCTCCGATTGCCGAGTACGCGTGGGGGCACTTCCCTCGCGAACGGGGCGTGCAGACGTTCACGTCGCCACTGACCAACCCGTACGTGCGAGCGTTCGTCGTCTTCCCGGCGGGTGTCGTCGCCGTCGGTCTGTTCACCGCCCTCTTCGCGCTCGGGCCGATCATCGGCTTCTCGGGCGCCGTCTTCGCGTTCGCCGGCTTCGCGCTGGTGCGCTACCCGATCGCGACCGTCGTCGCCGTCACTGTCGGCAACGCCTTCCGAACGCTCTACGGCGCGCTCCAGAATCCGACGGTGTCGGCGAGCGCTGGGCCGTCGTACTCCTCGCCGTGGTGGGCCGACATCGCGATCCAGGGACACGCCATCGGCCTCCTCGCTGGCCTCCTCCTCGGAGTGTGGCTGGTTCGTGCCCGCGAGGACGACCGCCCCTCCGCACTGCGCGTGGCGACCGGCGTCGCACTGTTCGGCGTCGCGCAGTCGCTGTGGGCAGTGTACTGGTATCGCGGTGGCGAGACGTACGTCCTGTATCGCGCTGCCGGCCTGGCACTCGTCGTCTCGCTCGCGACGTTGGTGGCCGTGACGGTAGCCGCCTCGGACCGGCCACTGCTCCCGGTGCCCGACCGCCCCGACGCCGTTCGAGCGGTCCCCCGGTGGCGGATCGGCGCGACGGTCCTGCTTCTCTGTACGGCTGCCCTTGCCGGCCCAGCCGTTCCCGTCAACCTGACGACGGCGAGCGGTGAACTCCCGAATCAGAGCGACTCGATCCAAGTCCGCGGCTACGAGGTGACCTACGCCGAGAACGTCCCCAACGGGATGGTGTCGGTGTTCGACGTGGAGGCGTTCGGTGAGACGACACAGGTGAACACTTCCGGGGTGATCGTCAGAAACCGCGAGCGGGGTATCTGGATGACCGCCGTCTCGAAGGGGCGGCTCGACTTTGCCGGCACGAGGCACGTCCGCTTGGGTGGCGTCGGCTGGCGGGAGACGGTCCGAGTCGAACGTCGGGGCTGGAACGCTATCGGCGGCGGCACCGTCTACGCGGTCAACCTCGTCTACGGCGACCGGAACGTGACGGCGTACACTTCGCCGGCCGTTCGAGCGGATCCCGTCGTCGCCGGGCGGAACATCTCCGTCGAAGCCACGTCCGAACGGTTCCGGCTCAACGTCTCGCTGGGCAACCGGTCCGCCACCGGGCCGATCCCTCGCGGGAACGAGACGGCGTCGATCGGCGGGCTGGAGTTCGTCAACTCGGATGGGCGGATCTACGCGATCAACGGCGGGACGCGAGTACGGGTCGCGCGAGTGGAGACGTACAACTGATGCGGTCGGCGGTCGCTCACTCGCTGTCCTCCGGAGGCTCGAAGACGTGGGCGAACACCTGTCCGAACGTCAAGAGTCCGACGAGTGCCGCGAGGAGGGCGAGCAGCGCCGTCGAGACACCCAGCGGACCACGGAGAGCGAACACGGCGAAAAACAGACTCACGCCGTAACAGAAGCGGAGCAGCCGCCCGCGGACCCCGGTCAGCCGCTCGTTCAGCGCGCCGAGGTAGTACAGCCACAGCGGGAAGACGACGCCGAGGACGATGCTCGGACGGACATCGAGCGTCGCCGCCAGCGCGACCGTACTCCCGCCCGCGTAGGCGGTGAACGCGACCGGGAGCGGCCATCGAGCCTCGCTCGTCGGCTCGTTCCTCCGTCGTCCCCGGTGGACGTTGCGGACGGCGAGCAGCGCGAGCGGGGGCCAACCCGCGGCGAAGGCCGGCACGACCGGCCACGCGAACCGGTAGGCGGTCGCAGAGGCGAACCAGCCGACCGTCAGTCCAGTCGCCGCGAGCAGTAGCCCGGGCGGACGGGCGACGTCGGGTGTCTCGGTGTCGTCCGCCCGTTCGAGCGCCGCGACCCACCGGAGCGTCCGAAGCCAGTACCAGACCGCGTAGCCGCTGGCGAGGGGAACGGCCACCACTCCGCCGACGGCGGCGGTGAGTTCGACGAGTGCGTCGGCCAGCGATCGGTTCGGGGGGGCGGGAGCGAGTGCCGTCGTGACCGCTTCGACGGCGTTCGCGAGCGCCCACGGTCGCAGCCCGAACCGCACCCACAGGAGGACGAGAAACACCGCGAGCAGGACGCCGACGACGATCATGACGACCGACGCGGTGCCACGGACGCTCCGCGTCGCCGCGGTCAGGCGCTCGTAGAACCGGGACTCCACGTCCGGGACGGACCGATCCACGACGCCGACGCGGCTCCCGGCCTGCAACAGGAGGCCGACGACCACCAGGAGTTCGAGGAGGGGAAAGAGACTGCCGAGCGTGGCGGCGGTGACGCCGAAGAGGAGGCACGGCCCGAGATGGGTGGCGGTCCCGGCCAGCACCGACAGGACGCGCACGACGCCGCCGCCGACCGCCGATCGGTCGTCAAGCTGTCGGACGTACCGCCGGTGATCCGACGCGGTTTCGTCGGTCCGGGTGAGGAGAATGGCGAACAGGTCGCCGTCCGGATCGGCGAGCGGTTCGGACTGTGTGAGTCGGAAGTATGTCGCAAAGGCGACGAGACCGACGACCATCGCGGCGGCCAGATACCAGCCGACGAGTGCGTAGGGAACGGTCACCGTCCCGAACCTCGACAGGAGCAACGAGATCGGGAGGGCGATCGTCACCGAGACGAACGCGACGAGGAGCCGAAAGCCGGGGTCGTCGCGGCGCTCGACCGCCGCCGGGAACACCTCGGGGGTGAACACGTAGAACGCGACGAGGAGAAAGCCCGACTCCACGAGGGCCTCGACGGCTATCGGCGTCCCGCCCAGTTCGACGGCGACCGAGAGGCCAACCGACAGGAGCTCCGTCGCCACGCCGCGGACAATCTCCACGGCCGTATAGCCGGCGAGCAGTACCTTCGCGGCTCGGTCTCTGAGTGCCATTCGTTCGGAACGACCGCCGATTCAGACCGAACGCAGTCGGCGGCCGACAATAAATCCCTACGCCCACTCGATCCGGAACACTTCCGTGTCGATCTCCTGCCGGTCGGCGGCGTGGTGGTCGAACTGTCGATCGAGATCGAACTGCGCGGCGAAGGCGTGGGTCACCTCGCCGTCGTTGTCGTCGGCGAACGCCTCGACGAACTCCTGGCTCCCCGCGTTGTGCACGGAGTAGGACACGTCGGCGATGTCGGCGGCGGTGGCGAGGAAGGCGCGGTCGGCGTGTTCGTTGCCGTCCTGTGCCCCGAACGGCGGGTTCATGACGACCGTCGTGGGACCGTCCGGACAGAGCGGTGCACGCGTGGCGTCCGCCTGCACCCAGTGGATCTGCGTCCGGGTGCCGACTCGGCGCCGGTTCTCGCGGGCGATCTCCAGGGCGTCGCGGTCGATCTCGACGCCCACCGCTCGCTTCGGCCCACGGAGAGCGGCGCCGAGCGTGAACATACCCGTGCCCGCACCCAGATCGACGACCGTCCGTCCCTCCACGTCGCCGTTCAGGTCGGCGACGTGGACGACGTGGGCCGCCAGTTCCGGCGGTGTCGGATACTGTTCGAGCGCGGCCTGTGGGTTCTCGAATCCGGCGACGACCGCCAACTGCCCGGCGAGTCCGGCCTTGGTCCCCGTCATCGCGCCACCACCTCGCCGACCCACGCCGTCCGTCCGCTCGACTCCTCGTCCGCGCGGAACCGTGTGGGTGTCATCGTCGGCGTGAAATATTCTCCGGTTATACTAAAGTCTTTGTGAATGCATAGTAGTAATTCGGCTCGGGGAGAAATTCATACGACTGGCAGCCGTGCGTCTGACGGGGGTCACACGCTCCATCACCCCCATTCCCCTTCTACGACGCGCAGGACCAGACGCCCCGTCCCGCCTCGCGCGCCTCGCGTTCGAGCGCCGCGTAGCGGTCGCGTTCCCGGAACGAGGAGTCGTAGAGGCGGGCGTGGCCGCGTTCGAGCAGCGCCGCGTTGAACGACTGCCCGTCGACGACGACGTACGCGAGGAGGCGGTCGTAGCCGCCGCGTCGCCCCGCGTCGGCGTCGAACCGGAGCCGAACCTCGCGGTCAGCGAGGCGGTCGACCGCGAACGAACTCGCCCGCTCGCCGTGGCGGCGCAGACACGACCGTCCCGCCTCGGTGTCGGGGACCCCCTCGAACTCCGCGGGGTCGTTCTCGACGTGGACCTCCGGCGTGTCGACACCGAGCAGTCGGACCGTGTCCGCACGCCCGTCGGGGAAGCGGACGTCGATCGTGTCGCCGTCGACCACGTCGGTCACGCGGACCGTCACCTCGGTTTCGGGTGTCGCCGTCGTGGGGGCGGGCGCGTCGCCACTGTCTCCGACGCTCACCGACAGACAGCCGGCGCTCAGGGCGAACAGACAACACAGGACGAGCAGGGCGTCACGTCGGCGCACGGATATATCGTGGGACGAACGCGACTTATACTGTCGGCTGTAACTGGTTCGAGAGATTCGCCATCCCGGGATGGCGAATCCCTTGATTGACTTACAGCCGGCAGTATTACCCTTACATCTCCGCCAGCGTCTCGATGCCGAGGAGATTCAGGCCGTTCTCGAACACCTGCGCGGTGGCCTGGGTCAGCACGAGCCGCTCCTCGGCGGCCGACTCCGCGTCCAGCACCCGGTTCTTGTGGTAGAAGGAGTTGAACACGTGCGCCAGTTCGAGGAGGTAGTGTGCGAGCGGTGCGGCGTCGTAGCGCTCCTCACACCGCGCGAGGACGAGCGGATAGCGACCGAGGTGGTAGATCAGGTCGTAGTCCGTGTCGTTGAACGCCGCGGGGTCGATGTCGTCGACGGCCGGAACCGCTTCCGCCGAGTCGAGGATGCTGTACGCCCGCGTCGTCGCGTACTGGACGTACGGCCCCGTGTCGCCCTCCAGCGACACCGCCTCGTCGATGTCGAACGTGATGTCCTTGCCCCGGTTCGCGCCGACCATCCCGTATTTGACCGTCGCGAGCGCGATCTTTCGGGCGATCGTCTCCACCTCGTCCTCGCCGACGTTGCGTCCCTTCTCGCGGACGATATCGCGAGCGCGTTCGTCCGCCGCGTCGAGCACCTCCCGGACCGTGACGATCTGTCCGCCGCGGGTCGACATGCTCCCTTCGGGCAGGCTGATCATCCCGTAGTCGATGTGTTCGAGGCGGACGTTGGTGTAGCCCATCTTCCGCGCCGCAACGAACAACTGCTGGAAGTAGCGGTTCTGCTCGCTCGCGACGACGTACACCGACTGATCGGCGTCGAACTCCCGAATCCGGTACTCGATGGTCGCCAGGTCGCGCGTGCCGTAGACGGTCGACCCGTCCGACTTGACGATGTAGAAGGCGTCGAAGTCGGCGTCGTCGACGGAGTCCGCCTCGTCCAGCATCTCGCGGGCGCGGTCGAGCGAGGCATCCACGTCGGCCGTCGCTGGATCGCCCGCTCCCTCGTACTCGTCGTCGTAGATAGGAATAAACACCGAACCGTCAGGGCCGCGCATGGCCACATCGTTCTCCAACGCCTTCTCGACGACGGTGTCGGTCCACCCTTCACGGGCGTAGAAACTCTCGCCCAGCCAGCAGTCGAAGTCGACGCCGAGTTCGGCGTAGATGGCCTCGAAGCGCTCGATGCTGGCCTCGCGGAACTGCTCCCACAGCCCGACCGCGTCCTCGTCGCCCTCTTCGAGTCGCGTGAACCACGCCTTGCCGTCGTCGACGTGGAACGCGCGCTCCGCCTCGATGGCTGCTTCGAACTCGTCGGTCAGCGCGCCGAACTCCTCGACATCCTCCAGCATCCCGTCGCGCTGTTCGAACTGCTGGTAGAGGTCGAGCAAGTGGGCGATGGGGTCGTCCTCGAAGGCATCCTCGCTCCCGTACTCGACGTACTCGTGAAGCAAATTGCCGAACTGGGTGCCCCAGTCGCCGAGGTGGTTGTCCCGGGTCACGTCGTGGCCGCGCTCCTCCAGAACGTTCATGAGCGTGTCGCTGAGAATGGTGTTGCGGAGGTGGCCGACGTGCAGCGGTTTGGCGATATTCGGCGAGGACACGTCCGCGATGATCCGGTCGGGGTCGGCGCGCTCGGTCGACCCGTAGTCCGATCCGTCGTGGTCGATTTGGGACAGGGTCAGAGCGGCCATCGACTCCGGGTCGAGGTGGTAGTTGATGTGACCGTTCTCGACGGTGACCGACACGACGCCCTCCGGCAGGCCGTGGGCACGGTGGGCCTCGGCGATCGATTCGGCGACCGCCATCGGGTTCTCTCCCACGTCCGCGCCGATCGCAAACGAGAGGGCAGACGAGAACTCCCCTTTCTCCGCGTCGTCGAAGTCCTCCAGCTCGACGGTCGAGGCGTCGACCTCGTGGTCGTAGCCCGCCTCGGTGACCGCGACACGGAGCCCGTCGAGGAGCCCGCGTCTCGTAGGTGAGAGCATTCTTGCTCCGTCCTCACCCCTACGCCCGCATAAACCTCACTACACGCGGGCGCGCTCGGCGGAGTCGACGTAGTGTTCGACCGCGTACTCGTCCAGCAACTCGCGGGCTCGTCGGAGGTGGCGCGCCCGCTCCTCGTGTGTCCGATCGGCCATGATCAGGAGTTTATACCGCAGCCGACAGACGGCACCGGGGTCCAGCGAACGCTCGCCGGGTCGGGTGCGCTCCCAGAAGTTCGCCGCGAGTCGATCCAGTCGCGCTTCGTCGCCCGTGTCTGGGGGCGCTTCGATGGCCTTCAGGAGCTGCCTGTTCACCTCGCGAAGCGTGCTCATGGTCGCTCGTTGGTGCTCGCTCCCAAAGTAACTTGAGTTAGCGGTGCGCTCGGCGGTGGGTTGCCAGAGCGTCCCGACGGCGTCCCACGCGAGCGGATGCGAGCGTGGGGCTCGTCGGGACCAAACGAAGGTGTGACCAGACGAAGTCAGGTCACGACTGAAGCGAGCGTCCCGACGGC